>Ga0105237_10002181_pt1 | contig 24545 bp, 18 predicted proteins | sample KBSC24metaG_FD_81520 | JGI IMG/M metagenome (GOLD analysis project Ga0105237, IMG submission 81520) | Corn rhizosphere microbial communities from Kellogg Biological Station, Michigan, USA - KBS C2-4 metaG | ecosystem: Host-associated > Plants > Roots > Rhizosphere > Soil | place: Michigan, USA...
AAATAGGGGTGTTATATGTTTTTATCACTTTTTTTACGTTATTGTATTGATTGCACCCATTTAAATACTTTATAGGACCTCCTAACCAGTAAACCTTTATGAATAGAACAACGGCAGTGCTGATGCAAGCCTCTCTACTCTTCAGTCTTTGTACACACGCCCAAAAAGACACTTTCCGAATAGCTTCCGGCGAATTATTACACCAGGGCGATAGTCTCTACGACTCCTCTCAATACCGGCGGGCCATCCAGACATTTAGCCGGGTGGAACCGAACGACACCAACTATGTCCGGGCATTATATGGCATCAGCCTTTGTTATTATGCTGATAGTCAGTTTAATAAAAGCGCCGATTACTGCCGGAAAGCATTGTCCCTGAATGAGGACGCCGAAAAATGGCCGGATATCATCAACCATTATGGCAACTCCCTGGATGTCGCCGACCTGCACGATCAGGCCCTGAATATTTATGACTCCGGCATCCACCGGTACCCCGCATACGGATTCTTTTACCTTAACAAAGGTTCCACCCTTATGGGGCTAAAAAAATATGCTGAAGCCGAAAAGGTCTTTCAGCAGGGATTGATGGTCAGCCCCTATACGTATAGCTTATATTTCAAGCTGGGTGTCGTAGCCCTCACGCAGGGCAAGCTTATCCCGGCCACGTTATGTTTTACGACCTACCTGCTCATGACCCCGGAAGGCCGGTATCACTCCAACTGTATCAGTTTCCTCTCCGCCATCACCAAATACAAGGACGATGTCAGGGAGCTCATAGAACAACGAAAAGAGGAGCCCGATGAAAACTACAAGATGCTGGAAGATATCCTTGAATCGAAAATCGCGCTTGAGAAGAACTACAAACCCATCATTCATCTGGACGATGCTATTTCCAGGCAAATACAGGTCCTTTTTGAAAAGATGGAGTATGTCCCGGCAGACAGCGACTTCTACATGCAGTACCTCATCCCCTATTTCAAGACGGTGTACACGGGGGGGCAGTTTGAGCCCTTTATCAACCATATCTTCTCCGGCGTCGACGTCGATGTCATACAGGAATATGTCAAAAAGAATAAAAAAAGCATCGACGCCCTTACCAGCCAGACGGCCGATTATTTCAACCTCATACGCTCCTCACGCGAATTGACATTTACCAAAAGAAATACGGACGGTGTCCTATGGTACTACTACGACGGAGGACTGGATAGCCATGGAAAATACATCGACAAAGAGAAAAAAACGGTAGGCCCCTGGGAGTTCTATTATAAACCAGGCAATCTGAAGAGTAAAGGGGAATTTACAAATGAAGGCAAAAAGGATGGCCCATGGATCTATTACTATTCCAACGGAGAGATCAAAGGCAAGGAGACCTATCACAACGGGAGCCAGGAAGGCGAGGAGACTTATTATTTCTCCAACGGCGCGATATCCAGTCATTCTTGGTATAAGAACAATGCCCTGGAAGGCGAGTCTGTCGAATATTTTTTCTGCGGCGCGGTCCGGAGCATTACCCACTATCATGCCGGAAAAGAAGAGGGAAAAAAGATCAACTTTACCATCCATGGGGACAGCTCTCTCCTGGAGAACTATTCAGCCGGCCAGCAGCAGGGAGAAGTAAGGTCCTGGGACGATGGGAAGATCAATATTATCACCTACTACAAGGACGGCAAGCTGGAAGGACCCTACAAAAAATACTATAACAGCGGGGTGTTAAAGACGGAAGGGGCTTATCATGCCGGCAACCAGGAGGGAGACTGGAAACAATATCACCCCAACGGTCAGCTAAAAAGTACCCAGCATTTCGTCAACGACAAGGCGGAAGGGCCCTATAAAGAGTACTATGATGACGGCACATTGAATACAGACATGCTGGTCAAAGGCGGAAAGATGGATGGGGATGCCAAATATTATGATTATGACGGCAAGCTGTATAGTATTTTCAGCTATGCCAAAGGCCATTTCCAAAAGGTCCAGTATTTTGACAAAAAGGGCGGGGTTATAAGCACCACCCTGCGCAAGAGCGGGCCAATTGACGTCATTCAATATTTTCCGGATGGATCTAAGAAAAGTCAGGCCACCTATAACGAGAAGGAAAATATCATAGGCACGCAGACCTTTTATTATCCTTCCGGTCGCGTCATGGAGACGGACGAATATGTCGATGGAGATATGCAGGGATATTCGATAGGTTATTATCCCAACGGCGCCAAAAAGCTGGAAAACCATTATGCGGAAGGCAAGATGGACGGCTACCACTGCAGTTACTTCCAGCATGGTCAAAAGAAAGAGGAAGGATGGCATTCAAAGGACAATGCCCAGGGTACCTGGACCTCTTACAACGAGCTCGGCGCCCTGCTTGACAGCGCCTACTATTTCAACGGCGAAAACCATGGATACAAGTCCACCTTCTGGCCCGACGGAAAGAAAGAGGAGCTGTTAAAGTACCGTTCAGGCTGGATACAGGAATACACACAATACGACAGCACCGGCAAAGTGCTCACCCACACGGTGTTTCACAATGGCAACGGGGAGCTGCAAACGAAATACCCGGATGGTAGGATCTATCAGAAGATGAGCTACAAACAGGGTGAGGTAGACGGGCCGCGTATTTTTTATTATCCGGATGGCAGGATCATGGCAGAGGATAAGTATGTCAAAGGATATGCCGAAGGCCCGTACAAGTCTTACGGTCCCAATGGTCTTCTCAATACGGAAGGTCAGTTTTCACATGGGGATCGCACCGGCACCTGGAAGTACTATGACTTCGACGGCAAGCTGCAGCACACCGTAGAATACAAGTACAACAAGATGGAGGGGAAAGAAATATGGTATTACAAGAGCGGCCGGTCGGAGTCGGAAATACAATACAAGAACGACGAGCGCAATGGCCCTTACAACTGCTTCGACCCGGACGGTACATTGCTTTACCGGCTAAATTTCAGGGACGACCATCCCATCAGCTACACCTACCTGGATAAAAAGGATAGTCTCGTCCCAGCCATCCCGCTCATCGGCTGGTCCGGAAAAATAAAAGCCTATTTCCCCAATGGCAGCGTCTCTACAGAGATGGAGTACAAGGATGGGGTCATCGACGGCACGCTCAAACTGTACCATACCAATGGGAAGCTGCGCCTGGAAAAACACAGGGACCTCGGCATGCTGGAAGGACCTTTTACGGAATACTATCCCAATGGACAGATAGCATCCACCGGCGTCTATGTACACGACGACCTGCATGGTCTTTATAAAGAATTCAACAACAAAGGTGTGCCTACGGAAGAATGGACCTACTATCTCGACAACCTCAACGGGAAGACACGCATTTTCGATGACAATGGCAAGGTCAAAGCCACCTATATCTATTATTTCGGCAGACCAATCTCCGTAAAAAATGAAAGCACGAATTAACATAGTATCGGCATTGCTGATGCCGGCCATCTGGCCGTTTATGGGCCTGTCCCAATCCGTAGCGGACATGCAAAAGAAGTATCCTGGGGAGCAGGCGGTAGTGCTGAACCATTCCCTGCATTATCACATCACCCTCAAGGACGATCGGCCGCAGGTGCAGAGTGAGGAGAACCAGCAGCTGATGTACCTGTCATCGGATGCAGGTGCACGGCTCAGCCAATACAGTTTCTATCACGGCAGCTTTGACACCATCCTGCAATATGCGGCCTTTACAAAGACGGCCGAAGGGAAAAAGATAAAGGTCACGGATTTCAAGACCTCGCATAGCCAGTCGGAAGGGGTCTTTTATGACGATGTACAGGAAACCACCTTCGACTTCCCTGGAATAGCGGCCGGGGCAGTAGGGACCCTGGACATCTCTACTCTGGAGAAGGACCCGCATATGTTGTCAGCATTCCATTTTTTCAGAGGTATTCCCGTCTATCATGCATTGCTCAAGATAACCTTCCCCTCGACAATGACCGTGAAATATATTCTGAAAGGGATCGATTCGGCAAAGATCAGCTTCAGCGAAGATCACCGTCATGGAGAGACCACCTATTCCTTCCAGGCCGACGACCTGCCTGCGGAGAGGGCCTATGAAGATGCCCCCAGCAGCAGATGGTATACCACCCATGTCATCTTTTATATTGAAAAATATTCCGACCAGTCCGGCAAGAGCATAAGCTATATGGCCAGCCCGGCTGATCTGTACAAGATCTACCGGGGATACCTCAGCTCCATCAACAACCAGATAGGCCCGGACCTCCACCATATCGTAGACTCCCTCTGCAAAGGCGTTACCACCCCCAGGGACAAGGCACAAAGGATCTATTCATGGGTACAGCAGAATATAAAATACATCGCTTTCGAGCAGGGTATGGAAGGGTTTATTCCACGGGATGCCAACCTCGTTTGCAGCAGACGGTTCGGGGATTGCAAGGACATGAGCAGCATCCTCACCACCATGTTAAAGCTGGCGGGCGTCGATGCCTATTATACCTGGATAGGGACGAGGAAATTACCCTACACCTACACCGAGACCCCGCTGCCCCTCGTCGACAACCACATGATCTCAACCATCCGGCTGGGACAGCAGTATATTTTCCTTGACGCCACAGACCCGGCCTGCGCATTTGGCATGCCCTCGGAGGGGATACAGGATAAACAGGCAATGCTGGCCATCGATGACACGGCATACAAGCTGATACAGGTGCCTATTCCCGCCGCGGATGTCAACAGGCTCACGGACACTACCTTCCTCGAATTGACGGACGAGGGTATCAAAGGCCGGATCATCCTCGATCTCAGAGGCTATTACTCGATGGGTTTTCTCGACATGCTGACCTTTTCAGAAGAAAAGGACCAGGACAAAAGATTAAGATCAATGTTCCATCGAGGCTCGAACAAATTTCAATTGGACTCCTTCCATATCGGCGACCTCACAGACAAATCCCATATTCGTCTGTCGGGACAGTTCACGCTGCGGGATTATGCCAAACACATAGCGGGCGACTGGTACCTGAACATGAACCTGTTCAAATTTTACGAACACGAAGAAATAGACTATCCCAAACGCCGCATGCCTATAGAATTCGATTTCTACAATCAGCGGAAATATGTGATAGTGCTGAAAATACCAAAAGGCTATCATATCAGCTATACCCCGGTGGGAAAGACCTATCACAACAAAGTTTGGGGATTTGACATGAGCTACGAACGGAAAGGCGATGTGCTGGTCTTCACCCAGGAGTTTGACAATGACCACCTCCTTCTGACCTCCGATCAGTTCTCCGAATGGAATAAGGTGCTGGAAAACCTGTTCCCCTTATATAAAGAAAGCATATCCCTAACTCAAGACTAAAACTATCACTATGAATATCTGTAAAAAGATCTTTTCATTCCTGCTGCTCCTGTCGGGTGTTATATCTGCCAGAAGCCAGTCCCCTGCCATATACAAGGAAGATTGGAGCAGCCACCCCACCCTCCACAAGATGACGGACCAGGAGAATAAACAGTCGGCCGTGATCATCAGCGACATCAGAAGGGTGGAATTCATCGATGAAGGAAAGGAAATGGCCGAGTACAGGACATTACATAAGATCATCCGGCTGAATGACAACACAGGTATCGAAGCCTTCAATAAAGTGTATTTAGGCATTGCCGATAATAATGACATCGTCGACATCCGCGCAAGGACCATTCTTCCGGACGGCAGGATCATCAACATCGACAAGCAGAATATCAAGGACCTCAAGGACGAGGACGGAGATGAATACAAGATCTTCGCGATGGAAGGGTTGATAAAAGGATGCGAAGTGGAGTATTCCTATATATACAAACGTTCTCCTTCCTGGTTTGGCGCCCAGTATATGCAAAGCAAATTCCCCGTCCGGGAAGCGTCGCTGGAGATCCTTGCACCAAAACGGCTCATTTTTCAGACCAGGGGATACAACTGTCAGCTCACTCCGGCGGATACGGTGCTGGGCGAAAAAAGGATAGTCTCCCAGCAGTTGAAGGATATCCCCGCGGCCGAAGACGAAAAATATGCCGTCTATAAGGCCAACCTGCAAACCATCGAATACAGGCTTTCGTATAACACCGAAGCCACCAACGGCAAGGAGCGGCTGTTCACCTGGAAGGAAATGGCCAAAAAAGTGTATGATTTCTATTGCACTTTCTCCGAAAAAGAGATGGCAAAGACAAAGGATCTTGTAGCAGCGAATAAGTGGAACAAATTGAGCAGCGCCAGTGAGAAGATCGCCACGGTAGAGAATTTCATAAAAAAACAATTCGGCACCCGAAAGGACATCGACGCTGAAAATGCAAGCAGCCTTGAATGGATAATAAAGAACAAATTGGCAAGCCCCCGGGGCATCATCCGGCTGTATGGAGCTATTTTCAACGAGCTGGGCATTCCCTATCAGATCGTCATGACCTGCAGCAGGGAAGAAGCGCGTATCGACAGATCCTTCGAGAACTGGAATAACGCCAGCGAAGTGGTGATATACTTCCCGGACGTGCAAAAGTTCATGGCGCCTTCGGAACTGTATATCCGGTACCCCTTTATCGAGCCATACTGGGGTGGACAGGAAGCGTTGTTTTGCAAGCCGGTGACAATTGGATCCTATACGACGGCCCTTGCCGAGATCAAACAGCTGCCGCTGGAAGACTTTTCGGAAAGCTTTAACAGGATCGAATCCTCGCTGCGTCTGACCCCTGGTCTCGACACAGTAGTGGTGGACATGAAACAAAGCTATGGCGGGTATTCGGCCTCCTATTACCGGGCCAGCCTCAGCCTGGGCGATGCCGAACAGCAACGGCAGATCTTAAAAAGCATCGTCCGGTTTGGCACCAACTCCGAAAACATCGTATCCTCCAAGATCGACAATGCTGACTTTGAGAGCTATAGTAAAAATGCACCTTTCACGGTGAATGCTACCGTAAAAGCCAGCGAGCTGGTGGAGAATGCCGGCAATAAGATATTGTTGAAAATTGGCGTTATCATCGGACCGCAGGTTGAAATGTACCAGGAGAAAACAAGACAGTTCCCGATACAGATACCCTTCCCCCATACACTGGAAAGGTTTATAACCCTGCAGCTGCCGGATGGATATACTGCCAAAAACCTGAACGACCTCAATTTTCACAATGAGTATCAGGACCAGGCGGGTGTTACGATGGGTTTTACCTCCGACTATAAAGTGGAAGGGAATACGATAAAGGTCCATATTATGGAACAGTACCGGCGTATCTTCCTCCCGGTGGCCGACTACGATAATTTCCGGAAAGTGATCAACTCATCCGCCGACTTTAACAAAGTAGTGCTGGTCCTGGAAAAGAAAGGATAGGCCATACCGCGAAAGGTTGGGTCATACCGCATCCACATCGGGGATGATCACCACGCTCCTGAATTTCGGGTGGTTGTGAAGAATGGCCGTCTGCTGCTGTATCAGATGCTTGGCAAATTGAATGGTGGAACCATCCTTGGGCAGCTTGAGCAGTAGCTCCATCAGGTATTGATTCCGCACCCGGGCGACCACCGGTTCCGCAGGGCCTACGAGGAATGGGCCAAGCTCCTTTTTAAGGCTGTTGTCAAACAATTGCGCCGCGGACTGTACAACCTCCTTGTCCTTATGCCGGAAGGTCACCAGGATGATACGGGAATACGGCGGATACAGGAACTGCTGCCGGGCAGCAATCTCATGCTGAAAGAATAGCTTATAATCATGGGTCTTGATATAGCCCAGCACAGGATGAGCGGTATTCGCCACCTGGATCAACACCCTGCCCTGACCATCCATCCGGCCGGCCCGGCCGCTCACCTGCTCCATCAATTGAAATGCCCGCTCATTGACCCGGAAATCCGCAAAGCTGAGGATCCCATCGGCATCCAGTATCCCAACCAGGTTCACATGCATAAAATCCAACCCTTTCACCACCATCTGCGTTCCCACGAGCACATCGATCCGCTGCTGCTCGAACTGTTGTATCAAACTGTCATGCGCGGTCTTGCCCCGGACGCTGTCGATGTCCATACGGGCGATACGTGCCTTGGGAAAGACCTCTTCCAGGTACTCTTCGATACGTTCCGTACCAAAGTTCCGCTGGACAAACTGGTGGTTGCCACAGGCAGCGCAGGTGTTCAGGGGTGGATATACGGTGCCGCAGTAATGACAATGCAGCTTATTGGTCAGCTTATGGTAATTCAGCGAAACATCGCAGTTACGGCATTGCGGTATCCAGCCACAGACCTCACAGACCTGGTAAGGCGAGTAGCCGCGGCGGTTTTGAAATAGAATGATCTGTTTGCCGGCGGACAGGGACTGTTCGATGGCCTCCTTCAGCGGAGGGCTGAGAATGATCTTTTCCCCCTGCTTGGTAACTCCTTCGGCGCCAGGCAAAGGCCGCACCTTCTTGGTATCCACTATCTCGATGACGGGCATCTGTACCTGCCCAAACCGCTCGCTCAGCTCCACCAGCCCATACTTGCCGCTGATGGCATTGAAATAGGTCTCTATGGAGGGAGTAGCGCTGCCCAACAACACCTTCCCCTTGAACAAAGAGGCATAATAGACGGCTGCGTCACGGGCATGATACCGGGGTGCAGGCTCCTGCTGCTTGTAAGACGCATCATGCTCTTCATCCGCCACGATAAGCCCCAGGTCATTAAAAGGAAGGAACAGTGAAGACCGGGCGCCTAAAATGATCTTTAGCTCGCCGCTGCGGATCTTGTTCCATATCTCCAGCCGCTCGTTCTGGCTGAACTTGCTATGATAAATGCCTATATAGCCTCCAAAATGTTTTTGCAGACGGCGTATGATCTGGGACGTGAGTGCTATCTCTGGGAGGAGATACAGCACCTGCCGCCCCTGCCGGATGATCTTTTCTATCTGCCGGATATAGACCTGTGTCTTGCCGCTGGAGGTCACCCCGTGCAAGATGCAGACAGATCGTTCCTGCCAGTTTTGTTCGATCCTGTCAAAAGCGGTCTGCTGGGCAGGCGTCAGTTCAAAATCTATATTTATATCGCGGGGCAGATACCTCAGTCTGTCCACCACCCGCCGCTCAACGATCAGTATACTTTTATCTACCAGTCCTTTCAGCTGCGCATCGGAAGCTCCGGACTTCTTTAGCAGCCCAGACTTGGTGACCTCTCCCTCGGTCCTGGAGAGATGCAGATAGGCCAGCAGCAGCTCCATTTGCTTGGGCGCCCGTCCCCAGTCATTCAGCAGCTGGGAAAGCTTGTCTTCATTGCTATAATCGGGATGCAGCACTACATAGCTTTCTTTTTTTGCCGTGTAGGTATCTTTCAGGGCTTCCCAGACAAAACAGACCTTTTTTTCGATCAGCCGTTTGATGACGGGATAGACATGGGAAGAGTCGAGTATCTGCTGGACCTCGGATATTTTCAGCTCCTTCTTGATATGGAGGGCTTCCGCTACCAGGTACTCCTCATGGTCCAAATGCGAGAAATCATCTCCCGCCTCGTCATTGAACACGAGTATCGTCTCGCTGCTGAGCTTGAAATGGGCAGGCAGCGCAGCCGCCATTACCTCTCCTTCGCTGCAGAGATAATACCCGGCGATCCATTCCCACAGTTTCAGCTGGGATGCATGTACGATAGGCTCCTGGTCGAGCAAGTTCAGGATGGGCTTGGGTTCGAACGCTTCCGGCTTCTCTGTATGCAATCGCTTGACGATGCCTGCATATTTCTTATTCTTCAGCTGCACCTCTACCCGGCATCCCTCGCGGACGGACATACGCCATTGTTCCGGTACGGACCAGGTATAGTTTTTTGGCAGGGCCAGAGGTATGATGACTTCGGCGTACATTAACCGGCAAAGTTACTCATTCCCTGTGACATCCTGTGAATGGACCTTATTCGTCGTGGGCCAGCTATGAATGTACCTTGTTCGTCACGGGCCTGATCCACGAAACGTTGTATTTCTTCAAACCCTCTTCCATCATCCGAAAGACCTTTTCTCTCAGATCCGGCAGATCCTCGATGGTCAAACCTTCCACACTGACTTCGGGCAGGAATACAGTCCTTAATTTGCCGGGGTTGAGACTGAACACGCTGGAATAATGCATCCGGTCGTAGGTGTCGAGAAAAAGGATAGGCTTGACAGATGTCTGGGTCTCGATGGCTATACGAAAGGCGCCGTCATAGAAGCCTTTCAACGGATCACGGGTCTCATTGAACGTCCCCTCGGAGAAGATGAAGACGGAAATACCCTGTCGCAGAACTCCTATCAGCTCCCGTGCGCTTTTCGATCGTTGATCAGGGGTGCTTCTGTCTACCATGACCACCGCCCGGCTGTAGATATAGCCAAAGATGGGAACCTTTCTCATCTCCGCCTTGCCAAGCACCCGGAATGAGTGACGACGGATGACGCGAAGGATCAGCGGTATATCCAGGTAGGAAATATGATTGGCTACAAAGACATATTGCTTCCGGGGATCCGGTTCCGGACCGGGTAGCGTGATATGATGCAGACCAAGAATGGTCATCCAGCACCAATCCCAATAAAAGCATGTTTTATAGATGAGGTTTCCCCCCTTTATGGATCCGCGCAGGGAGAAAATAGCGACAAATGGCAATGCGCAAAGCATGCCGGCTATGAAGAGTAGAAGGGCACAAATACAGTAGAGCCACAACAATGGTTTTAATATGACACGCACGGAATAAAAATAGGGAATATTCGAGGGGCGCTAGATTTTATTGACCGGGATCAATGACAATCGCATTGCCATTCCACCCCCAGTTCGATACAGGTGACGACTACCAGGCTGCTCTCACCTGCCCTTCTGCCGTTGGGTACGGCAAAGACGATGCGTAGATGCTGCCCTTCCTGGGTGTAGCCTTCCATTGCATATTTAGGGTCCGGATGGGAATCCGGCTCACTCTTTTTGTAATTGATCTCCCCTTGTTCCAATATCTCCCGTATCTCTTTTTCGGTGATGTGGCGGCAATCCATCCTGCATTTGGCATGACGGGTGAGGATAAGATGATTGGCATGGCGGTCGACTGGGTCCGTGCCCGCCTGCCCTGTTTGCCCGCACCCGGCCAACAGCACAACAAGGACCGCTATTATTCTGAGTTTCACCGTATTCTGACTTTTTTACGCTGCAAGGGACAGCAAAGGTAAGGTGATTCATGGTATTTCCCTGTCCTTCAGTACCTTTGCAGGCTGAATAACTATGGAGCAGGTCCAAAACAAGACGGTAGCCTTTCATACATTGGGATGTAAGCTGAACTTTTCAGAGACCTCCACCCTATCCCGGTTGCTGGAAAGCGAAGGTTTCGATAGACGCGACTTTGACGAGCAGGCCGACGTATATGTCATAAACACCTGCTCTGTCACGGACAATGCGGATAAGGAATGCCGTCACCTGGTACGTCGAATCCAACGCCGCAACCCCGAAAGCCTGGTAGTGATCACGGGTTGTTACGCCCAGCTCAAGCCGGAAGCTATCGCCGCCATTCCCGGTGTCGACCTGGTACTGGGCGCCGCGGAAAAATTCAATATTGCACAGCATCTGAAAGAGCTTTCCAAAGGCGATCCAGCCCGGATCTGCAGCTGTGACATCGAAGAGGTCACAGATTTTCACCCTTCATTCTCCCTGAATGACAGGACCCGCACTTTTCTGAAAGTACAGGATGGATGTGACTATAATTGTTCCTTCTGCACCATCCCCATGGCAAGAGGCAAAAGCCGCAGCGATACCATTACCCGGACGGTGGAAAATGTCCGGCAGCTGGCCGCAGCAGGCAATACCCGGGAGATCGTCCTTACGGGTGTCAATCTGGGAGATTTTGGTCAGGCAGGAGAGAATTTCTTTGGCCTGATGCAAGAGCTCGACACCATCGACGGAATAGACCGCTACCGCATATCTTCCATCGAACCCAATCTGCTCAGTCCCGAAATGATAGAATGGGTAGCAGGCAGCCGGAAATTCATGCCGCACTTCCACATACCGCTCCAAAGCGGCAGCGACCGCATTCTGGGATTGATGCGCCGCCGGTACAAAAGAGACCTGTATGCTTCGAGGGTGCAGCTGATCAAAAGCCTGATGCCCCATTGCGCTATAGGCGTGGATGTTATTGTAGGATTTCCCGGCGAGACGGAAGATCATTTTAAGGAAACATTCGAATTCCTGCACCAAATAGATATCTCCTACCTTCATGTCTTCACTTACTCCGAAAGGGATAATACAAAAGCGCTGGAGATCAGGCCCGTGGTGCCGATGGAGGTCCGTTACCAGCGAAATAAGATCTTACGCAACCTGTCCTGGCAGAAAATGCAATACTTTATCCGTCAGCACGAAGGCCAAACCCGCAAGGTCCTGCTGGAGGGGCACGTAAAAACACCTATGATGGAAGGTTATACCGACAACTACATCAAGGTGACGACACCCTACCGGGCAGAGTGGGTTAATAAGGTGATTGACTGGAAACTATGATCAGGCAACCGCTGCACGAAATGAGCCGTATGATATAATATCAAATTGTCCCGGACAATCCACCTCCGCAGGGGACAGAACAGCATCCTGTGAACATTGTAGCTGATGATTTGTTAACATCAAGTAAGCAACATGCGAAAATTCCAGGTTACCATACAATTCGAAATGAACGATGAGTTCGCCTCTCTTGTCCCCCCCCACAGAACGTATATAAACCGTTTGATCGAGCAGGGGATCATCGACCACTACGTTGTGACGATGGAAACACAGAGAGTATGGATCACTTTCTCCGCCGATGATAAAGCCGCCGTCGAAAAATACCTTTCGAAATCTCCTCTTTATAAGTTCTGGACGTACGAGATCGACGAGCTGTTCGTAGTCGATGGATTGCATTACCGGCTGCCGGTGGTCCAGCTGAACTGATCCTCAGTAGAGAAGCATATACTTATACAAGGCGGGGAATTCTCTCAGCAGCCCAACAAGATCGTTGGCATAGAACACGTCGGAAGAGGCGCTGTGTACATGCTGCATACCCAGTTTCCGGAAGATATATTTGCATCGTGTGATATGGTAGAAAGTGCTGACCACGATCACGGACTGACAATGGAGCGATTCATTTACCTTCTTGAAGTCCACCGCCGTCAGGTAGGTATTTTCTCCGTCATTGTCTTCGATGATACGGTCTGCGGGTACCCCCTGCTGTATCAGATATCTTTTCATGGCCATGCCTTCCGGCACTTTCCCAGCCTTCATTCCCTTTCCGCCGCTGACCATGATCCGTCGTACACGCCCCTGCCTGTATAGCAGCAAGGCCTTGTCCACCCTGCCCTCGAGTACAGGTGAGAGCGAGCTGTCCGCATCCACCTTGTTTCCGAGCACGACGGCAATATCGGCGCTGCCCTTATAGTCGGACACACCGTCAATCGTAACATAAATAAGATGAATAACTATCCACAGGACAACAATCCCAAATAGTCGACGGATTAATTTCCGGAAAACGGACCTCTGGGGAAATGTAGCCCGTTTTCCGGAAAGGGACCTTCGTCGGAGCTGCTTCGACACGCTCCTCCTTGGTCGTGACCTTTCGGTCATATCTTGTCCTTCGGACAACGAGCCTCCGGCCCGTTCTATGTTTTTCTTTTTTGTGCCCATGCCGGCTTTTGCTTCAGTAGTTTTTTATAAATAGGACAGCTCTCTATATGCGCCCCGGGAAGATAGCCGCTGCTCATCAGGAACTCTCCGACAATCTCTCCCCCGGTGAATCGGAATGTCTTTTTGAACAGCTTCACCCACTCTTCCTTTGTCAGGGGATGATGCTTGTCCAGCCAGCTCTTAAAGGAACCATATTCCTTTTGTAACGCTTGTATTCTTTTGGCATTGTCAATGGTGGCCTCTATTTTTAGCCGATTGCGTATGATACCCGCGTCCTGCATCAGCCGGTCTTTCTGCTTCTGCCCATAACGCGCTACCTTGTCGATGTCAAAGTCGTCGAAGGCCTTGAAAAAATTATCCTTTTTATTCAGGATGGTCGTCCACGACAGTCCGGCCTGGTTTATCTCCAGGATCAGACGGGCGAACAGATGGTTATCATCGTGTATAGGGAAGCCATATTCCTTGTCGTGATAATGAACATGTACATTATCCTTTTCCATTCTTTCGACGGCTTCACAATAGCTGCGGGGCTTTTCCATAATACTCAAATAATTGCAATCAAATTTAACAGGCAAATACCATACTTTTACGGATAGGGGGAAATAAAAATGATAAAGAAGAATTTTTGGCTATTCTCGTTGGGATTGATCAGCTCTACCATCATCGGCTATGCTCAAAAACCCGCAGGCCTGCCCGAAGATCCAGTGGCGCGGGGCTATGATCCGCAGGCCGTATTCGCACCGGGGTTTTACAGCGGCCACAGCAAACCCTACCATGGGGCTAATGGCGCCCCGGCGGTCAACTACTGGCAGAACAGGGCAGACTATATATTACAGGCCAGCCTGGATACGGTCGCCAACGTCCTGACGGGTGAAGAAACGATCGTCTATACCAATAACAGTCCCGACAGCCTGCATTCCCTCTGGCTGCAGATGGATCAGAATACCTATCGCGCGGATGCCCGCAGCAATTTTTATACGGACGGCGCCAGCTTCCAGCATACGGATGGCTATATATTGGGGTCTGTAAAGGTCGAGCAGGGCGGGATCACTACTACTGCCGACTACATCGTTACGGACACCCGTCTGCAGATACGTCTGAAAAAAGCGCTGCCCTCCGGTGGCGGTAAGATCAGGATACATATCAGCTATCATTATACGGTGCCGGGCGATTTTGGCAATCGTACGGATTATACCACGACTGCCAACGGCAAGATCTATGAGATCGCCCAGTGGTACCCACGTATGTGTGTATACGATGACACTCAGGGATGGAATACCCTGCCTTTCCTGGGCAGCGGCGAGTTCTATTGCGAATACGGCGACTTCGATTACAAGGTCACCTTGCCCTGGAATATGATCGTTGCCGGCTCCGGTGAATTGCAAAATCCACAGGAAACGCTCACCGCAAAAGAGCTGGCTCGTCTGACAGCCGCCAAAGGCAGTGACAAGACGGTGATGATCCATGGGCCCGGGGATATCAATGATCCTGCCAGCCGGCCGGCACAAAAAGGCACGCTCACCTGGCATTTTAAGATGTATAATACCCGGGATGTGGCTTTTGGCGCATCGCACGCGTATATCTGGGACGCTGCCCGTGTGAACCTGCCGGGTGGTAAAAAGTCGCTGGCCATGTCCGTCTATCCCATAGAGAGCGCTGGTGAGAAGGCATGGGGACGGGCGACGGAATATCTCAAGGCATCGATGGAATACTTCTCGCAAATGTGGTATGTCTACCCATACGCCGTGGCCATCAACGAAGCGGGTATTGCGGGTGGAATGGAATATCCCGGGATCGTCTTCGACGGGATCACCGACAAAGGCAATGAGCTTTATTGGGTGACGGCCCATGAGATCGGTCATAACTGGTTCCCCATGATCGTCGGCTCCGACGAGCGGCAGTATGCCTGGATGGATGAAGGCTTCAACACATTTATCGATATCTATGCTTCGGATGCTTTCAACAAGGGTGAATACGCTCCCAAACGGGACGGAGAATACGCTCCCGGCGGCGGCAATCCCGTAGAAGAGATCGTCCCTTTGTTAAAGGATCCTGCGGCGCCTTCGATGATGACCCGCGCTGATGGCATCCCGGAGAAATACCGTCACCCGATGACCTATTTCAAACCTGCATTGGGGCTGGTGCTTCTGCGCGAGGTGATCCTGGGGAAAGAGCGGTTCGACTACGCCTTCCGCGAGTACATCCGCCGCTGGGCCTATCGTCATCCCACGCCTTATGATTTCTTCCGCACCATGGACAACGAGGCCGGCGAAGACCTCTGCTGGTTCTGGCGGGAATGGTTCTTCCAGAATGGCGGGCTGGATCAGGCCGTACAGGGTGTTACGTACACGGATAATGATCCGGCAAAAGGCGTGCAGATCACGCTCACCAACCTCGATAAAATGGTCATGCCCGCCGCGCTAGAGCTGGTGTGGAAGGATGGCAGTAAGCAGCGTATTGCACTGCCCGTGGAGACCTGGATGCAATCCGGTACACATGTAGTAGGGCTGCCGCCCCTCGCAGGCAGACAGAAGCTGTCCATGGTGACCCTCGACCCGGATAAAGTGCTGCCGGACGTGAATAGAGGCAATAATAGCTGGAAGGGGGAATAAAGTTGTAAGCTCTTATATATGAAACTATATCTTATCCTCCTTGGCTGCTGCCTGTCCTCGGGAGCCCTTTGCCAGAAAAAAGCCCCGTCAGCTTATGTAAAAAATCTGATGGATGACACTGCCCGGCTGAGCCGGCATATTGATTCCCTGCGGCCAAAGGCTGATGCGGCGTTCGATGAATATCAAAAATGGGAGACCCTGCGTAACAAAGCGCAAAAAGCGAGGGACCAGCTGTCCGTGTCGGACTCCCTTCATTACAAACAGCGCCTGGACAGCATCAATAAGGTCCTCACTTTCCGCAACAGGAAGCTAAAAGAAGCCGATGCTCGTCTCACCCCCATTCTAGTGGATATGGACAGCACAATAGCCAAAAAGAACAAGGAGATCGAACGCCTCGCAGATGCGGTCAACCGGCATCAATGATTTATCCTACCCATCCTTAGCCTCCTACAGCCCAGAATTAATTAACCCCCTGCTGCACCGGGATTTATGTTAAAAAAAGTCTCGAAAAAAATTTTTGTAAAAACTTTACAGACCGTATCTTTGCACTCCTTTCAACGGAAGGCCGGAAGGTAAAGGGAGTTTAGCTCAGCTGGTTCAGAGCATCTGCCTTACAAGCAGAGGGTCGGCGGTTCGAACCCGTCAACTCCCACAAAGAAGCCCTGATGGGGCTTTTTTATATAGGGCGCAAACGATTCAACTACATTTGCCGTCCGTACCAGGTGGATCACAAGTCCACACCATCGTCTCCGTAGCTCAGTTGGTAGAGCAGCTGACTCTTAATCAGCGGGTCCACAGTTCGAGCCTGTGCGGGGACACATTTTAAAAGACCCACCAGGTCGGCTAACATTCTAGCCGGCCTTTTTTATACCCGCTAAATAATATAACAAAAATATTGCATTTGTTCTTTAGTTTACCTAAGTTTAACCTGCTCAACCTACAACCTTTAAACATTATCAATGGATCTTCTTGCGAATATCCTCATCGGGTTGGCTATTCTTATTTTCATAGTCGTAGTCAGATCTGCCATTGTCAATTACTTAAAAGCTAAAAAAGCGCTCCGGCAAAAATTGTTAACTTTTTGGTCTTCCAAGGCGCCTGAACTTACCGCTGCAGTAGGTGACTTCCAAAAACTGCTAACGAGGGAAAATGGTTATTTTTCGAATCACCTTCTTCATGATTGGAAAAACCAATATGAAACCCTCTACAAACGAACCAAAAATGTAGACCATAACAATGCAGCATTACCACAGGCTCTTATAAAAACGATTGATACCTTTCGTTATTATTTCACCACCCGAGAGAACCTCAGGTCCGACTTCAATAAATGGTTTGTACCAGAAGAGCTAAAGGCCTTTGAAAATCTTTTTCAGAATGTCGAAAGAAGATGCCTTGATGAACAACAACGAATTGCAATTGTCACAGATGAGGACAACAATTTGGTAATAGCCGGCGCTGGTTCAGGGAAAACGACTACAATTGTCGGAAAAGTAAAATATCTACAGATCAAGCACCGCGTGCCTCCCAGCGACATCTTGCTAATATCTTTTACCAATAAGTCAGCAGCTTCATTAGCCGAGCGCATAGCCTGTGACGGACTTGAAGCAATGACTTTTCACAAATTCGGGCTAAAAGTAATTACAGACTGCGAGCAGGTCAAACCCTCAATTTTCGATGAAAACCAATTTCATATACTCCTTAAACGACATTTTGACGAGCTTATAAAAAATTCCACCTATTTAAAGAACCTCACCAGCTATTTTCTCGATTATCTAAAACCTCCGAGATCACAGTTCGATTTTAAAACCCAGGGCGACTATATTCAATTTCTAAAAGATCAAAATTTCCGAAGCTACAAACCTATCAGCGTCAGCTCGCATGGGATAGTTACCACACAAATGGAGGCGGTCAAAAGCATCGAGGAGTGCAAGATTGCCAACCATCTTCTCTTTAATGGCATAAGCTATGAATATGAAAAACCTTATGAATTTGATACCGCCACTCCCCTCTTTCAGCAATACAAGCCGGATTTTACCGTTACTCAAGGGGGTAAACATATTTACATCGAACATTTCGGAATATCCATTACTGGAGATGTCCCTCAGTTCTTCATGAAGGCAGCAGAAACTTACGAAACAGCCAAAAGTCGTTATTGGGAAAAAATTGAATGGGCAAGGGAACTTCATAAGCAAAATAGGACAGTACTTATTGAGACTTATAGTTATCAGTTCAACGATGGATCAATATACGACCACCTCAATACACAACTTCTGGCTGCAGGTATTAAAATATTACCTTTGACCGACGAAGAAAAATGGAAAAAGATACAAGAATCGGCCAAAGACGAAATTCAAAGTATGATCTCCCTATGTGGCACTTTCATTACTCTTCTTAAATCCAACAACTACACTTTCTTAGATTTAGAACGTAAGAATGACCAAATCGACGATCGATTCACCCGCCAACGGAATAAAGCGTTTATTTCAGTAGTTAAGCCCCTATTCGATCGCTACGCCACTGAACTGTCTCAACGCAAAGAAATAGACTTTAACGACATGATCAATAAGGCGGAATGGCTCATCCGAACCGGTCAGTACAAGAATAAATATAAATACATTATCGTTGACGAGTTTCAATATATCTCAATAGGAAGATACAAATTACTACAGGCCATAAGGGCCACAGGCATCGGCGTTCGATTATTCTGCGTAGGTGATGATTGGCAATCAATTTATCGATTTTCAGGCAGTGATATAGCGCTGTTTAAAAACTTCCAGGATTATTTTGGAGTAACAGAGCGGTCCAGAATAGAAACTACCTATAGATACTCTACTCCTCTTTTAACTCTTTCAAACACTTTTATATCCAAGAACCCAAATCAATCCAGGAAATTCTTACGACCTATAAATCCTGCTCAAAGAACCAACTACTTCCTAAAATATTCCTTTAATGAAAACCAGGATGACACCACTACTTTAGTAGAGATCTTCAAGGAGGTACTATCTTCAGTCACATTCACCAATAATAAATCAGTACTTATATTGGGGCGGTATGGGTTCGATCTGAAAAGGATTAAAAATGAACAAAACCCACTAACCATCGACTTTCAAAAAGGCACAGTCCAATATTCTACACGTCTTCCAAATGGTGAAACACGCGGATTAAAGGCGACTTATATGACTGTGCATAAAGCCAAAGGTACTGAGGCAGATATCGTCATACTATTAAATTGCAATTCGGGAGAACATGGTTTTCCTGCCGGGATGTCTGATGATCAGGTATTGAACCTGCTACTGAGCGAAGCTGACCAGTTTGAAAACGGAGAGGAACGGCGCTTATTCTATGTAGCAATGACAAGAGCGAAAGAAGCATTATATTTTGTTTCCGACCATTACCGGAAATCCAAATTTATTCAAGAATTGGAGGCAGAGCGGATCAATACCGGAGTACTAAAATGTCCTGAATGTAAGACGGCAGACCTCATTCTTCGAAAAAAAGGCATAGCTAAGAACGGAACTCCGTACAATTTTTACGGCTGCTCCAATTATTTATACGGGTGTAATTATACAAATACTGTGTTTAATCCGTCTTGAAAACTCTTCCCATCGCCAGAATCCGCACAGCACCGGTTAAAATCCGCAAACTCCCATCCCCGCCAATAACATAAATTGGCAAATGAATTTCACCAAACTAATTATCCTGAGTCTATCAGTCCTGATGGCCGTCGGGGCTGCCGCACAACAGAAGGCAGCACAGGCCCCCAGGGTCCATTACACCCTCTCCATGGACTCCCCCTCCTCGCATAAATTTCATATCACCCTCCATTACAGCGGCCCCGCGTCCCCTACCCTCGACCTTAAAATGCCGGCCTGGATGCCGGGCTATTACCAGTTACTGGACTATGCAAAGAACGTCAGTGATTTCCACGCCACCGACAACACGGGGCATGAACTCTCCTGGGCAAAGCCCACCCACAATACCTGGCGGATAGAACGCCCGGCCGGCTCATCCCTCACCATCACTTATGACATCCTCGCCCAAAAAGCATTTGTAGCCCAACCCTGGCTGGACAGCTCGCACGCCTATATAGCTCCTACTGGCGTCTTTCTATATCCCGACGGTCAGCTGCAGATACCCGTCGCACTCACCATCCATCCTCCGTCCGGCTGGACCCGCATAGCCACCGGTCTCCCACACACAGGCCAGAACACTTATCAAGCCTCCGACTTCGATATCCTCTATGACTGCCCCATCCTGGTGGGCGCCCTCGAAGACCTGCCCGCCTTCAAGGTCCGGGGCATACCACATTATTTCACCGGCTATAATATGGGTGAGTTCGATAAACAACAGTTGAGCAATGACCTCAACAAAATAGTCTCTCAGGCAGTATCCTTCATCGGCGACATCCCTTATAAGGATTATACTTTTTTGGCCATCGGCGACGGCCCGGGTGGTATCGAACACCTAAACTCCACCACCATCGGCTTCTCAGGCGCCTCGATGAAGAGCTCCGAAGGTCGTCAGCGGATGCTTTGCTTCATCGCTCATGAATACTTTCATCATTACAATGTCAAAAGGATCCGCCCTATCACCCTAGGCCCCTTCGATTACCAACAGGCCAACAAGACGGATCAGCTATGGGTATCCGAAGGATTGACGGTGTACTATGAATATATGTTGGTGCGTCGCGCCGGCCTGATGACAGGAGATGATCTGCTGCATCACTTCCAATCGGACATCGCTTCCTATGAAAAACATTCCGGTCATCTCTACCAGACCCTGGCCCAGGCCAGCGAAGACACCTGGTCGGAGGGACCTTTCGGCGGCAACCCGGACTCTTCTATCTCCTATTATCAAAAAGGACCAGCGATAGGACTGCTCCTGGACTTCGCTATCCGTCACCACACCACCAATAAAAAGTCACTGGACGACGTGATGAGGACACTCTACCATGTCTATTATCAGCAAAAGAAAAGAGGATTCACTGGCCCCGAGTTCAGAAAAGTATGCGAAACCATCGCCGGGACGGACCTGTCGGAGATATTTGATTATGTCTACACGGTAAAAGAGCCCGATTATGCCAAATACCTCACCTACGGCGGACTGGGTATCGACCAGGATCCGCAAAGTTCCAAAGATGGCAAACCCGGTTTTCGTATATATCCCTTACAGCAGGTCGACGCCTTGCAGGCTTCCATAAGAAAAGACTGGTTGAAGGAATAGAGCCCCTACCGGCCAGCGTCAGCGTCCTTCCAACTCCCTGCGCAAATTCTCCCTGGCCTTCTGTTCCAGCCGGCCAAAAAAATGATCTGTCTTGTAGATCCTTTTCATCGCCAGAAAATGTTCGAGCACTTTCTTCCTCCCGGGCTTATAAACAATGTCGGGATAGATGGCGTATTCCTTACGCACATCCCGTGCATATGCATCATATACAGCCGCCTCGGCTCCCAGGATCGACAGGTCCGCATCCGTGAAATAGTTGGTATCCGGCGAAAGCCTTATATCATGCGCCTTTGTAGCCAGTATCTGTTCCCGGCAGGCCACGATAGCCGGAGCATCGACACCCAACTGGACCAGCCGCTGTCCCGCCAGTTCCGCACTCTTCTCCTCATTGTCCTTGCGAAGGGGATTATACACGATGTCATGATAGTACAGACTGAACAGCACTACCTCCCATCGTCCGATCAAAGGTCTCACCTCTTCCAGCTGCCCCAGCATATTGTCCAAATGGTGAAGCGTATGATAGTACCGCCGCCGCTTCGTATAAGCAGATGCTATCTCCTGCCACAATTCTTCCAATGTATCACCCATCGTGACAGGAGCGGCCCTGGTCCCATCCCAGTGGGCGCTGACGAGTTCGATAAAGGTTGTTTTCAGCCGTTGGCTCATAGAAGGCAAATTTAGCGATCTAAATTATTTTACTATATTTACCCGCTCTTATTTTCCCCAACCCTAGCGACATGCAAACCACCATCCTCGACCACATAGCCGAACTCGCCGAACAAAAGCAATACCAGCAGATCATCGACCTATTGCCCGACAACATCCTGACACAGCACGACGATCCTGAGCTCTGGCGCCAGCGATCCGACGCCTGGTATTTCCTGGACGATCATGACAAGGCATTAAAAGACCTCGACAAAGCCCTGGCATTGGACCCTGGCGACGCATGGAGCTATTATAGTCGTGGAATAATCCGGTCGGAAAAAAAAGACTATTATAAAGCCATCGATGACTATACGAAGTTCCTCCAGCTGGAACCATACGAAGACATCGGCTATAGTAGAAGAGGGGATGCATGGCACTCAGTGAAAGAATTTGACAAGGCCATATTGGACTATACCATGGCCATCGGCATTGACCCTACAGTGGAATACTATTGGTTCGACAGGGGCGATACGATCCATGACAAGCTGGAAGAAGACCCTGGCCTGCCGGAAAAAGAGATCGAGCTGGCGATAAAGGATTACGGCGAATCCATCCGGCTCAATCCCCTTCGCCAGGAATCTTATTGCTATCGGGGTATTTTACTCGCGGTATTGGAGAGAGACCAGGAGGCGTCAAAAGACCTTGAAAAAGCGCTCGCGCTGGACCCAACGGATGATGTGGCAAGAGAAAGCCTGCAATTTGTCAAAAAAAAGCTGACGGCAGAAGACGCTCCCACGGTCATGCTATTGAGCGAAAAGGATATGCAGACGACGCGTGAAAAGGCGGCCTCCTTCCTGGACAAGCTGCGAAAACACCTGGACGCAAAGTTCAAAAAAGCCAAAGAAGGCTACCAGCATGGTTTTGAGATAACATCCTATGATGAGAAGACCCAGCGTCCCCTGGTCGCCGGTATACAAGGATGGCTCCCCGAGATCATGCCCGACCTGGCCCGATGGGAAGAGACGGTAAATGAGGAAGGCGGAAAGACACTGGACGTCTGCACGCCCGATGGGCAGGAGTTCTGGCCCTCGCTGGCAGGGATCCCTATTACAGATGACCTATGGCTGGCCATCGTAGGCTACAAACAATACCTCATCGGGGAAAGCCCTCTCAATCGCAATGTAAGAAGGTTTCCCAATGTCAATCTCCTGCTCATGCGTATCATTGGGGACATCCGTAAAGGTCACCTGGACAACGAGCTGATCTTTCATCAGCCTGCATGAATCCTGGTCCCCGGCCGGGCGCGGTAATTAGGCAGTCATTAAATGTGCTTCAGCACCTCGGCCCCCATGGCTTCCGTACCCAGGACTTTATCCGCAGGCGTCTGAGCATCGGCAATATCCCGTGTCCGCCAGCCGGCTTTTAGCACCTTGTCTACGGCATTGATGACGGCTTCAGATTCCGCCTTCATACCAAAGGAAATATCCAGCAACAGCGCCGCCGACAAAATGGAAGCCAGCGGATTGGCTATTCCCTTGCCGGTGATATCATGCGCCGAACCGTGAATAGGCTCATATACACCCGTGCCGTCTCCGACACTGGCCGAAGCAAGCATCCCCATGGAACCCGCGATCTGCGAAGCTTCGTCCGTAAGGATGTCTCCAAATAGGTTCGCGGTCACTACAACGTCGAATTTACGAGGGTCTTTTATCAGCAGCATAGCCGTGGCATCCACGAACTGATGCTCGACTTCTACATCGGGATAGTCCTTGGCTACTTTCTGAACCACCTCTCTCCAAAGCCGTGACGTCTCGATCACATTGGCCTTGTCCACCGAGCACAGTTTCTTACGGCGTGTCCTGGCGGCCTCAAAGGCCTTGCGGGCAATACGCTCCACTTCATATCTGCTGTATTCCGCAATATCATAGGCCGTATCCCCATTGTTCTTACGTCCCTTCTCTCCAAAATAAATATCACCCGTCAGCTCGCGGAAAAAGAGGATATCGGCGCCTTTTAATATTTCGGGTTTGATGCTGCTGGCGCCCAACAGCTCGTCGAATAGCTTGATAGGACGAAGATTCGCATATAACCCAAGCTCCTTGCGCATCTTCAGCAATCCCTGCTCGGGGCGGACTTTGGCGGAAGGATCGTTATCGTACTTTGGATGGCCTACGGCGCCAAACAGCACGGCATCCGATCTGCGCATTTTCTCCAGGCTTTCGTCAGGCAGGGGTACACCCGTGGCTTCGATGGCCACATGCCCGATCAACGCTTCATCATAGGTGAAGGTATGGCCGAATTTTGCCGCTATCTTATCCAAAACTTTCTTACCGACTGCCGTTACTTCCTGACCGATGCCATCGCCGGGGACGATGAGTATATGCTTGTTTGCCATTCGAAATGTATTTGTCTTAAATTAAGTTCAACATTTTTTGTGTCGCCTTGATGGCTGATACCGTTTGGTCGCTGTCAAGACCCCTTGTTTTAAATTCCCTGTTAT
>Ga0105237_10002185_pt1 | contig 24505 bp, 24 predicted proteins | sample KBSC24metaG_FD_81520 | JGI IMG/M metagenome (GOLD analysis project Ga0105237, IMG submission 81520) | Corn rhizosphere microbial communities from Kellogg Biological Station, Michigan, USA - KBS C2-4 metaG | ecosystem: Host-associated > Plants > Roots > Rhizosphere > Soil | place: Michigan, USA...
CTCAGCCGGCGTGATGAACGCCATCAGTGCTTCGCGCGCGTCCTTCGGATTCTTCGCTGCGCGGATCAGCGCGATCACCTGATCCAGATTGTTCAGGGCTCTCTGGAAGCCGAGCAAAATATGCTCGCGCTCGCGCGCCTTGCGCATCAAGTAATCGGTTCGCCTACGAACGACATCCAGGCGATGGTCGATGAAGCGCTTCAGCGCGTCAAGAAGTCCCATCTCGCGCGGCTGCCCGTTGACGATCGCCAGCAGGATCACGCCGAACGTGATCTGCATTTGCGTGAGCTTGTAAAGATTGTTGAGGATGACTTCGGCCTGCTCGCCGCGCTTCAGTTCGAAGACGATGCGCATGCCGTCGCGGTCGCTCTCATCACGGATCTCAGAGATCCCTTCGAGGCGCTTCTCGTTCACCAACCCAGCAGCGTTCTCGATCAGGCGGGCTTTATTGACCTGGTAAGGCAGCTCCTGCACGATGATGGCCTGGCGATCCTTCCCCATGTCCTCGGTCTTCGCCAGCGCACGCAGCTTGATGGTCCCGCGGCCGTTTGCAAAATAGTCATGAATACCCTGCCGGCCCAGAATAATACCGCCGGTCGGGAAATCGGGACCCGTCACCAGTTCGGCGATCTTGGGCAATCCGATGCCTGGATTCTGCACCAGCGCGATACAGGCGTTAACGATCTCGGTGATATTGTGCGGGGGTATCTTGCTCGCCATGCCCACCGCGATACCTTCGCTGCCGTTGATCAGCAGGTTCGGAACCCGCGTCGGAAGCACCTCGGGCTCGATTTCCTGCTCGTCGTAGTTGGGCTTGAAGTCGACCGTCTCTTTGTCGATGTCTTCGAGCAGCTCGGCTGCGATACGCGCCAATCGGGCTTCCGTATACCGCATGGCCGCGGGCGGATCGCCGTCCACAGACCCGTAATTTCCCTGCCCGTCGATCAACGGATAGCGCATCGAAAACGGCTGCGCCATGCGCACCAAGGCGTCGTAAATCGCCGAGTCGCCATGCGGATGCAGCTTACCCATGACATCGCCGACCACGCGGGCGGACTTCTTTGTGGGGCGGTTAAAGTGCAGCCCCATCTCGTGCATCATGTAGAGAATTCGCCGATGCACCGGCTTCAAGCCGTCGCGCACGTCCGGAAGAGCGCGCCCCACGATCACGCTCATGGCGTAATCCAGGTACGAACGCTTCATTTCGTCTTCGATGTTGATGGGGATCAGGTTCTTCGCCCCACCATCGCCGCCCAGCGGCATCTGCCCGCCCGGAGGCGGAGTGGTCGGGTCCTGTGGATCTGCCAAGTGTGACTCCTAAGATGGACGTCCGCGAGTGCGGCGGTAACCCTTATTTTACCAGTTCCTAACGTGCTAGAGTCTGGTAAAAGTGAACCGGGTCCTTATCCCTGTAACGATCTTCCTCAGCGCCTTCCTGCTATTCCAGGTACAGCCCATCATGGGCCGGTTTATCCTGCCCTGGTTCGGAGGAACGCCGGCCGTCTGGAGCGTCTGCCTGTTGTTTTTCCAGGCGATGTTGCTGGCGGGATACGCGTACGCACATTGGCTGCGCCGCTCCCGAATTCACGTATTGCTGCTCGGTGTCTCGCTGGCATTCCTCCCGGTGATTCCAACCCGGCCCGCGATGACCGATACCCCGTCGGCTCGGATTCTTCTGCTGCTGGCGGTAACCGTCGGCGCGCCGTACTTCCTGCTCTCGGCGACGGCTCCTCTTTTGCAGAAATGGTCCTCGATCAAACGCTCGCCCTGGCGGCTCTACGCGTTATCGAACTTCGGCTCTTTTCTCGCGCTACTGAGCTATCCGTTCCTGATCGAGCCTTATCTGCGCCTGCGCACGCAAGCTTGGGTTTGGTCCAGCCTCTACGTGGGGTTCATCATGTTGTGCGGAGTGGTAGCGTGGGGAGTAGGCCAGGCGATCTTGCCACCTGTCGCGGAAGAGAATACCGCTCGCCCCTCGATCTGGACCATCCTCTTCTGGCTGGGACTCTCCGCCGCTGGCTCCGCGCTGCTCCTGGCGACCACCAACATCGTCACGCAGGACGTCGCCGTTAGCCCTTTCTTATGGATCGCCCCTTTGTCGCTCTATTTACTGACATTTGTTCTGGCGTTCGAGAGCGACCGCTGGTATCCCCGTCTGCCATTCGCCATCGCTGCAGGCATCCTCGCTCCCACGGCTTGCGCCATTGTCAATGCGGGGGTTGGAGTGTCCATATGGATTCAGTTAGGCGCGTATCTGGCAACGCTGTTCGTCATGTGCATGCTCTGCCACGGGGAACTCCGCTGTTCCAAGCCGGAACCCCGGCATCTCACGCTTTTCTATCTCACGGTCGCAGCGGGCGGGGTTTTGGGCGGCGTCTTCGTCGCACTGATAGCCCCACGCATCTTCACCGAGTTCAACGAATATCCGATTGGACTCGCCGCGGCATGCTTACTGGGACTCACAGGTTGGCTGAGATCCGGGGCATGGTCGCAGTGGACCCGGAGCAACTTCGCGATTCGAATCCCCATCATGGCGCTGCTCCTCGGGGGTCTCAGCTCGACGTTGACAGTCACCATGAGCGGCGCGCACAAGGCTGCCGCCGCCTGGCGAAACTTCTACGGTATACTCCGCATCACCGACGTCCCCGATCCCCACGGTGCCATGCGCGAACTAACCCATGGCCGCATTAAACATGGCTCGCAATACCTGGAACAAGCCTGGCGCGACCGCCCGATTTCCTACTACGGCCCGCACAGCGGCGTCGCGATGGCGCTTAATGCCCTCCCGGAGAGCCCCCGCCAGATCGCGGTGATCGGCCTGGGGACCGGGACAATGGCCGCATGGGGCCGCCCTGGCGACCTGATTCGTTTTTACGAAATCAATCCTCTGGTGCAGACTATCGCCACCACATGGTTCACCTTCCTGCCCGACTCGAAAGCGAAGACGGAGGTCGTCCTGGGTGATGCGCGCATCCGGTTGGAGTATGAAAGCTCGGTTTTCGATCTCATGGTGGTGGACGCGTTCTCGAGCGATGCCATCCCCATGCATCTGCTCACCGCCGAAGCCGCGGACATCTACCGGCAGCGACTGACTCCAGGTGGCCTGCTCCTGTTTCACATCTCTAACCGATCGTTGAATCTGGAGCCGGTCATCCGCGGCCTCGCCCAGCACCTGAATTGGAACGCCGCTCAGATTCTGGCCGGCGACGACCCCGCCACCGGCGAAGATGGTTCGCGCTGGGTAATTCTTACCGATAACCTGGACCTATTGCAGAAGATCGCTCAAAGTACACCCCATGTCGGCTGGAGCGATCCCAAACGCACGCCTATCCTATGGACAGACGACTTCGCCAGCCTGTGGCACGTGCTCAAGTGGTGAACGCGCCTACTTGACCCGCTTGGCGACCGCCTCTTCCATGAACATGTCCAGGATCGTCCGCGTGAACTTGATCTCGTCGCCCACGATCTTCCCTTTGTAGACAATCCGCAGGGGCATGTCCTGGAAATTGAGGTTTTCGACAAAGGAGATGTCGTCTCCACTCACCGCGCCCTCAGCGATCTCGCTTTCCGTGCCTGCCAGCTCGGATTTAGCCTTCCCCGTAAGCTTTTTGCCGTCGACTTTGAAAGTATAGGTGTACTTCTGAGCTCCCACTTGGGTGTCGAACGTCGCCGTCCACGTCCCGGTCACGTCCGCCGCGAGCGCCGTAGCCGCGATGGCGATCACGATCAGCATGCTGACCATAATTGTTTTCTTAGTCATTCGAAAACTCCTCTTTAAAATCCTACTCTGGTGGTAGAATCGAAGTAGCTCTGGCTTGGCCGGTTGTACACGATGTCGCAGTCTGCCGTTTCCGATCCCCCCAAGAGCCCTCGCAACTCCGGGCTTCTGGACCGTCTTGCCGATCTGTGGTGCCGAAGCATGCACGATAGCCCCATGCTGCCGATCCATGGCCGCTACCAATGCCGCCGGTGCCATCGTTATCACGACGTGTCCTGGGAACCTCCCCAGGACCGGCACGAGCCCCCTTCGCGCTAACCGCAGCCTGTTATTTCAGTTTGATTTTCACTTCAGCGGCGTAAAGCATCGTTCGATCGTTATCCCGCGCGGCCCATTTCAAGAGCGTGTCTACACTTGACTGCGCGCGCGCGTGAAAGACTTCACGGCCGTTGGCGGTCACAATCACTGGCCGGCTGAGATCGAACCTATCCGGAGATAGCAACAGAGTGAACGCGGTCACACCCTTGGTCGTCGCCCGCACTGTATTGTCCGATTTCGCCAGATCTACCCGTCCCGGAACCTTCGGCCTGCCGAATAACGGGTCGGTGCCAAGAGAATCCGTGAAGACGTTGATGTCGGTCAGCTCTTTGGCCTCTCCGGGCGCCGCTCCATACGTATCGATCACCAGCCAGTGCGCCCGATTGTTCACCGTATCCACGGCCTCCCAGCTCAGGTTTTCCGGATACGGATCGCGCGGGTGGTCCGCCACGAATTTCTCGAAAGGAATTTTGATCTCCGGCCACCAGTTGGTATTGTGTTCGCCGTCGGGTTGCGGATGGTAGTCGATCTTAACTCCATTCCTCATCAGGTGCCGCGTGTATGGCTCGACGACTGAGATGGGATATAACCGGTCTTTGCCGCCGTTCACCACAAACAGCGGCTTATCCCGGATGTTGTTGGGAAAACTGCGGCCGTCATCGATCTCACCGTTCGCCAGCACCATGATATAACCGTTGAGCGGCAGAAAACTCGCATAAGGCGTGGTGTCCCGCATCGCGACGAAATAGGCGCCGGTGCCGCCGTCGGAAACGCCCGCCACTACCACGCGGTTCTCGTCGATGTTGTACCGCCGTTTTAGATCGTCGACGATCGCGTGCAAGTTCAAGACCTGATCGTCGCTCCACCAGGGTTCGTCGATCCAGGCGTACGGGATCACGTAGAACTGCTCAGCTCCAACGCTCTCGCCCGATAACGCCCCGATCTGGCCGTTTCCCCGCGGCTTGTTATCGACGCGGCCGCCCACGCCCCCGTGGAGCTGGAACCGCACCTGATATTGCTTCGCTGGGTCGTATCCCGCCGGAATCGTAACTGCGTAGTTGTGTTCGATCCCGTTGATGCGATGGCTCAACTGGACCACGCCCTCTTTTTGCGCGAGGTAGATCCGGCCTTGCTTGAGCCGCCGCAGGGCCTCCTCCAAAGTCACTCCGCTCTTTACGACATCTTCCGCCGCCCGCGCGGCAGCGGCCGGAGAATCCGCGGCCCAGAACTTCTGGAAGGAGGCATCAACCCGGTTTTGACCTTGAACAACCGGCAGAAGCAACAGGGCCGCCGGGAACAGTATGCTGCACCTCATTGCGCTGCTCCCGCTCTCTGCCCGCTGATCGCATCTTTGAACTGAGCCGTATCCGTATAACTTTGCCACATGGCGATTTTGCCATTCTTGAAGCGAAATACGTGCACGAATTCCGCGTCGATCGCGGTTCCGGTAGCCTTGAATGTTCCGCGATACCGGCCGCGCGCTATCACTACTTCCCCGGCTCCTAGAATTTCTTCGGTGGTCGCCGTAAATCCATCCCAGTCGGCGTCCACCCGGGTGAAAATGTTGCTCCGGATCTCCTCTGGACCAACATAGGGTTTCCCCCGCGCGTAGATGAAGTTTTCCGCGGGATGCATTTCCACTTGCGGGTCGAACAAGCCCATAGTCGAGGGAATGTCCTTGATCGCGTATAACCGATAGAAACGCTTCACAGTCTGGCAGTGGTCAGTTACCATAAAACTCTTTCCAGCGCCTCACAGAAAAAGTATTCGCCCCACATCACCGACTCATCCACGCCCAGGCTCTTGTTGACGTGATACATCCCACCCTTGAGGATTCCCTCCCATTTGGGATCGGATTTGGCCAGGTGCCTCTCGCACAACGAGCGCAAAATGTGAACCGCGGTCGACCAGTACAGATGGCCCTTTAGAGAATCCGGCACCAGGCGGCACAATCGCAACAGTCCGGCCGCGCAGATCGCGGCCGACGACGAATCCGGCAGCGTGCGGTTCTCGGCAGGCGCGTTGAAATCCCATGGCGGAATGCCATCCGCAGGTGAGTGCGTGATGTAGAAATCCGCGCAAGCTTCCGCTGTATCCAGAAAATGCGGATCGCGGCTGTACTCGTAGCAGGTGGTGAATCCGTACATCGCCCAGGTGAGCCCCCGCGACCAGCAGGAATCGCCGCGGAACCCTTGATGAGTAGTCTGGCGCAGAAATTCACCTGTATCGACGTCGAAAATTCCTTCCTGCGCTGTGGAGCCGTCGCCGCGCACCAGCACGCGCCGCGTCGTGTGCGAATGGCGCATGGCGATATCGCGCAATCGCCGGTCGCCCGTTTCCCGGGCGGCGAAAAATATAATTCCTACATTCATCATGATGTCGACGAACAACGAATTGTCCGCGACAAACGAGTGCAGATACTGCCCTTTTTCTTTGAAGCGCTGAGCCAGCGTCCTGCCCGCGGTGATCAGCACTTCCCTGTGCGCCGGATCCCCGGTAAGCCGCCACCAGCGGTAATAGGTGGATAGAAATAGGAATCCCAAGTCGTGGACGTCGTGATCTTCCTTACGAGGTTCCAGCGGCAGGGTGTACTTGATGGCGTGCTCCAGCCAGTAGTTGGCTTCGTTGGAATTGGGCGCCGCGTGTTTGCGGAAGATCCACATCATGCCGGGCAGGAATCCGTCGCCCCAATGCGTCCAGGCAGGACCCTCCAGCTCCCACTTGCCGTTCTGAGTATGCAGCGGATAAAAGCTGGGATGCTTTTCGATCAGTTTGCGCACTTGCTTTTGCGAAAAGGCGTAAGCCTGCTCGAACAAGTCGCCGGTGTCGTTCGAAAGATGAATCACTTATTCCGATCTCCAGAACATGAGGATACCGCTTAAACGGAACCCGGCTTGGCGTGAGATCACCATCGCGCCGTCGGCTTGCCGTCCTATCAGACGATTCGGGAAAGCCGTACGGTCAAAGCTCAGCTTCAGGCGCGCGTGACCTCCGGGCCAGTCCAGATCCCGAAACTGGATATGAAGCACGAAAGAGTTCGGATTCCGTTCAAGAAGGACTACCCTGCCGCTCGCGATGCTGCCCTTTGGCGCGAGCAATTGGCCATGGTTCTTCAGGTCCGCCACAACCGGCACGTGGACCGCATCGCCCACCGCCGCCTCCAACAGGTCCAGTTGGAGCGAGTCGAATTGCAGAGTTAGACCGGCGGGAATTTCAACTTCCTTAGGCGGCGCTGGCGCCGGCGTATCCGTTAAAATGGGATCGTCGAATAGCAGCGTGCTCTCGCCGGTAAACTTGCGGCAATCGGCAAACCGTACCGAATTCCGATTCACTTCGTTGGGCATCGCCATCACCAATTGACTCTCGATTGGCAGTAGATACTCCTCCTCCCCGATTCGGAGCCGGCCATAGTCGACCGTTGTTTCCGCATCTAACAAATTCAGCTCGGCAGGTATGTCTTCTGCGACCACTTCCATCCGCCGGACATCGAAGGTCTCCGGGTCCGCATAGAATGAGCCATGAAGGCCCACCACAGCCTCGCGATTACCCACTCGCAAGCGCTGACCGCTGGTGAGGCGCGATACTCGAAAATCGTAACGCCAGGCACGATGGCCGTCCAGTTGGGTCGCACCCCGCTCCTGGAACGTCGCCACATTGGATAAGAAAAGAATCCTGGCATAAACTGCGAAATTCCCATTTCCAAACATTCCCGTGGACACTAAGTCTCTGATGTCGTGGTCTTCGAATTGTTTGGATCCCGGCCATGCGAACATTTCCTTACCGTCCACTAGCGCGACTTCCAGCCTGAGTGTATCTTCGACCTTCGAGCGGCTCCCCGCCGCCTGACGCAAGCGCTCCACTGTTTCCGTGCAGGTGTAATTCGGCTGGCGTAGCAGGACTCCGGCCATTTGCTGTCGAATGCGAGACAGCAAGTCGGCTCGCTGTCCTAGCAACACGGGCGTAGCGGCCAATATCATCGCCAAGATCCGCATTCGGACTTATTATGGCACCGGCCACGCCTTTTTATAGGATTGGGATCACATCTGTTAGCATCGAGAGAATGCCATCGAAAATCATTATTAACGCCAACGGGTCCATCCGTGTGGAAGGCGAGTTCGAGATCACCGACGCTGAAGGCAAGCCTTTCGGCCTCGGCGGACGCACCGCCATCGGCCTGTGCCGCTGCGGGGCCTCAGAAAACAAGCCGTTCTGCGATGGGTCGCACCGCAAGGTCGGCTTCCAGTCCGTGTGCCCCGCCCGCGATCTGCCGCCGCCCGCACCGAAGCCGTAGTGTCCCCGGGCACCGGTCCAGGATATACTCGCCCGATCGAGGACTACGGGAACTCCCGATAACTTACGACCCGAGATAAACCTTCCTTTCCTCCTACCAAGTATCGAATTCACATTTCTCGGATTGGAACGAGCACGCGCCGCTGAAAAGCGTTTGCTTGAGGAGGTCGTGGCATGTTTAGTTTGAGAATATTTGGTCCCCTTCTGGCGATTACGACATTGCTGGTGCTACCTGCCGAAGCGACCACCACTTATTACACCGGCGCGTCGGGTGAAACCTCGTTTAACTCCGCCGTAGGAGGCTTGACCCTGCTCAATCCGGCGCTTACGTTTTCCGGCGATCTGGAACCGAACGGGCTTCTGAACGCCAGCGGTACCGGCATTGATTTTCTGGGCTTCGATACGGCCTTCATTTTCAATAGCCCTCAGGGTTTCACTATCAGCTCAGGTAAACTGGTTGCGTCCCAGGCCGAAGTAACGGCCATCAACTTCCCCGCCGCAGGCGTCTACGCCTTTGGCATCCATATCACGGTGACATCCGGTTCAGCGAACTGGTGCGTCGATGCAACCAAGACTGGCTGCACTGCCTCGGTGACTAACGTCTCGCCCGCAGACGTGCAGTTTATCGGATTCGTCAGCGATCTGCCGGTGAGCGCTTCGCTGTATATCCACTACCCCAGCCTCAGCCCGACGATGGTGTTAACTAACTTTGAGGCTTTTGGACCGTCCGAGGCACCGGAACCGCGCACATGGCTGCTAGTCGGCCTGGGATTGATTATTTTGCCCCTGCTCCGGCGGAGCCAGAAGGCGGGATAGCCCGCGAGAGCCGCGGGGCTGTCGCTACAATCTCAACCGGGAGCAAGCTGGCCCGGGCCAGCCGCGGACCCTCGAATACGATATCCGCCAACGCGCCCCGCTGCGTTTCGACTCTCTGGAACTGGTCAAAAACCAGGTTGCCCAGCGAATAGAAGATCACCCCTTGGCCATACCGCTCCCAAGGTTGCGTCACATGCGGATGATGCCCCACCACCACGCTTGCGCCCGCATCGATCGCCGCCCGAGCGAACGCTACCTGCTGTGCATTCGATTTCGGTGAGTATTCGACACCTGCATGCATGGAAACAAGGATCGCGTCGGTGCGCGCCGACAACCTGGCCACATCTTCTCTCATACGTGCAACGTCCATGACCGCTACGCGGTCGTCCGTATCTGTGTGATTCCCATTGGACTGGTCATAGGTGTACGCCAGGAATCCGAACTTCATCCCGTTGCGCTCGATCACCACGCCGGCGTGGGCTGCCTCCGCCGAACTCCCCGTTCCCACTACTGCGATCTGGTGGCGTTGCAGCCAGTCTAGTGTGAATTCCACGCCGTGCGATCCCTGATCGCGCGCGTGATTGTTCGCGGTCGATACTACATCGACGCCCGCCAGCTCCAGCGCCGCGATCATCTCGGGTTCGGCCTTGAAAATCATCCCGCGCTCTACCACTGCCCCGCGATCGGAAAATGGCGATTCCAGATTCACGAACGCAATATCGGCTGCCTGAAGCACGGGAGCAAGGTCGCGCAAAGGGAAAGCTGGATCGCGCTTCTCGCGGGCGACTCGGGCCACATGGCGCGAAAGCATCACGTCGCCGCCCAGGACCAAATGAGTGATCACGGGATCGGGCGCCGGATGTTCGGAGGTGCGCGAAAACGGAAAAACGAACGTGAGGATCGCCAGCAGCGGAAGCAGCCAAACGGTCTTCATGCGATCTCTTTCGGCAGATCGCCTAGAAGGCCGGAGGCCGGGGCATCCAGGTACCACGTTGTATTCCCATCCCGAGCGCCGATCTGCGCCGGCCACTTCATCGGGTCGTAGGGCCCCCGCAACACGGCTGCGAGCGCCTCTGCCTTATCCTCGCCGGTTGCTAAAACCACGGTGTTGCGAGCCGCTTCGAGCACCGCCGGCAGAAGCGTCACCCGCCATTGATGCATCTTCTCCACCCAAACGGCTGCGGCGATGCCCTCACGATCCGCGATCAGCGGCTCGCCTGGAAACAGACTGGCGGTGTGGCCGTCGGGTCCCATGCCGCGATGGATCACGTCAAAGGGCAGAACCGGCAGATGCAATGGGCCTCGCACATCCTCGGCATATTTCCGAGCGGCTTCGTGCGGCTCCAGCTCCGTGGGCACGCGATGAATGTTGGCGGAGGGAACCTTGGCGGGATCCAGCCACGTTTCGTTCGCCATGCGGAAATTGCTCTGCGAATCCGTGGGCGGAACGCAGCGCTCGTCGACCCAGAAGATCTGCACCTCCGCCCACCGGAAGCCGCTCTTCGCGAACAGTTCGAACATCGGCCTGGGCGATGTCCCGCCGGAAATCGCCAGAGTCACCGGCCGGTGTGTCAACATCGCGCCTGCCAGCAGATCTAAAATGTTCAGTCCGCAGGCTTCCGCCGCCGCGACGGGATCGGGATATCGCAGCACGTTCAACATGAGACCACTCACACCGTCAGAACGCGCTCGTAAACCGGGTCCGGCCCGAGGATGCCGAGTTCCTCCTGCATCAAGGCCTCCTCCGAAGTCGATGGCAGCATCGAACGATAATGCCGGCCCGGTCCGGACACCTCTACGCAGTGATCGCTCCCGAGCGCGATCGTCAGACTGTCGGACACCGTCGAAAGGACTACGGAATGAAGCCCCCGTGACCCGTTGTCGGAGCTCACGGTCACGCGCGTCCCCGGCAACGCCGTCCGGATCCAGGCTGCGAAATACCGTGCGCACGTGGTTACCGAAGGGCCGCCAAAGGTCACCTGGGCACCCTTGATCCCGCTCGCCTGCAACCCTTGATCGTCGAACAAATGGGATAATACCTCCCGCCAGCCGGTAAGCCGAGTCCAGTGCAGGTCCGCTACACGCCTCCCGCGCCCGCGGAGCCGGCGCAGGAACTGCAGCGCGCTATCGGCATCCTCAACTTGAGCGGAGTCAAAGATAATCTTATCGGCCAGCGGGAACAGCGGCGCTAACGGCCCCGGCTCGAGCGCCCCTGCACCACGGCACCACAGCACCACCGGGAGATCCGGGACCCTCAGGGGCACCAAAAACTTCGCGACTTCCGAAAATCCGTTATGCCCGGCGGTAATCTCGATTCCTTCCGAGCAGATCTGCTGGCTCTTGCCAAACGGCTTCCAACACTCGGCGAAAATCCGTGCTTCCAGTTCGCCGCCCGCGCTACCGGGATGCAGAATCACGGCACGGCTAGGATGGCTGTGCATTAGGACACCGACGGTCTGGCGGACCCGCTCGGCATCGGCGGCGTTCTCGGCAGCCACCGCTAGCGTCATTGCGCATGCGCGCAGCACGCCACCCGAATCGGCCTGGTCCGATGCCATCTTGGCCCACAATTCCTGCAGGTCGCGCAGGATTCGTTCGGGCTGGACCGTCGCAATCGTACCCATGTTCTAGCTATTGCGCCACTGACGCCCGAGCTTCGCGATCATCGCATCCGCCTCGGCCGGACCCCACGTGCCCGGATCATAATTGGGGAAATCGAACCGCCGGTTGCTCCAGTTTTCGAGGATAGGTTGGATCACCGTCCAGCTCGCTTCCACCATGTCTTGGCGGGTATAAAGAGTCGGATCTCCTACCATGGCGTCGACCAGCAAAGTCTCGTAGGCAGAAGGAGATCGCTCACCAAAGCTCGTGCCATAGTTAAAGTCCATCGAGACCGGTCGAAGCCGCATCCCGCTGCCCGGCTCTTTAGATAAAAACAGCAACGAGATGCCTTCCTCGGGTTGGATACGAAGGATCAGCAGATTCGGTCGTGCCTTCTGATCTCCATCGCCAGCACCGAAAAGGGCAAGAGGGGCCTGGTTGAACTGGATGGCGATGTCCGTGACTCGCTTGGGTAGCTTCTTGCCGCTTCGGATGAAGAAGGGCACGCCTGCCCAGCGCCAATTGTCGACGAAGAAAGTCCCCGCCGCATAGGTATCGGTCTGCGCGTCCGGATTCACCCCCGGTTCCTGGCGAAAACCCTTATATTGCCCGGCAACCGCATACAGATCGACTTCCTCCGGCCCCATGACCTTGATCGATCGCAGAAGTTTCGCTCGCTCGTCGCGCACCGCGTCGGGCTCGAACACCGCGGACGGTTCCATGGCGACCGTCGCCATCACCTGCAACAGGTGATTCTGGATCATGTCCCGCAGAGCGCCCGCTTCCTGATAGTACCCGCCCCGGCCCTCGACCCCAATCGATTCCGCCGCCGTGATCTGCACGTGGTTGATATAGCGCCGGTTCCACAGCGGCTCGAAGATTCCGTTGCCGAAGCGCAGAGCCAGGATGTTTTGAACGGTTTCTTTGCCTAGATAATGATCGATGCGATACGTGTCTTCCTCGCGAAAGACGGCGTGGATGCGCGAATTCAATTCCTTGGCACTCTGCAGGTCGTGGCCGAAAGGTTTTTCGACGATCAATCTCCGCCAAGCACCTTCCGGCGCCGCCGCCAGATGGGAATGCCCGATTCCGTCGACGATAGTTGCGTAATAGCTGGGCTGCGTCGACAAATAGAACAGGATATTGGCCTGGCCGGTCGCGTTAACCTTCTCCCGCAGAGCCTGATAGAGATTTGGCTCCTTGACGTCGCCCGCCACGTAATGCAGATTCGCTGCGAACCGCTTCCACAACTCCTCGTCGAAGTCGCCATCCTCGCTGAACTGCTTTACGGCCTCACGCATGCGTGCGCGATAATCTTCGTCGGACATCGGAGTGCGCGAATTACCTACAATCGCGAACGATGCCGGGAGGCGACGGTCGTAAGCCAACCGATAGAGAGCTGGCAGGAGCTTGCGCTTGGCCAAATCGCCTGCCGCGCCGAAAATTACGATCGCGCATTCCGGCACGCGGCGTTCAAAGCGCAGCGGATCCGCAAAAGGATTCCGGACCTCCGTCATTTCTGCATGGTAGCATTGGGTTAACCCCCGTCTCGGTTTTTCAGAAGGACACTTTTATCTCGATGCTGGAACCCAAGAAAGTCCTGGCCGTGCTCGAAGACTTGTTTTTTACCGTCAAGATCAATGAATCCGCGAAACGCGCCGGACTGAGCATTACCTTCGTCAAGAGTGAGCATGACGCCCTGGAGCAGGCCAAGCTCCATCCCGCGCTCATTATCATGGACATGAATTTCGCCGGCGTGGATCCGCTCAACCTGATCCGCAAGCTGAAGGCAGACGAAGACACCAAGCGCATCAACCTGCTCGGCTATCTTTCGCACATCCAGGGCGAGCTAAAGCTGCAGGCGCAGCAAGCGGGCTGCGATATGGTCCTGGCGCGCTCGGCGTTCTCGCAGAACCTGCCTCAAATCTTAAAGCGCCACTCGAGCTCCTAAAGGTTGGTTACCGCGGATCGCCGCGCTGCCGCACCCGCTCCACATCCGCCGTCAGCTGCTTAGCGATTTTATCCGCCACATCCGCGCTTGCCCCCCGAAACTTCGCTCCATCGCTTTCCTGAGTTGTCGACCAGATCACGTCGCCGTCCTTATTCACCAGCCGGACCGTGGCCAGGGCCTCGTGCTTGCGCTCGCGGATGTCGGTCGAGTCTTTATCACCCACGCCGACGCTTAGCGATCTTGCGCCGCTCGATGTTCGAGTCGATCGCGACCCCGTGCCGATGCCGCTGCGAATATCCACGCTGTCCGACGATTGAAACTGGTCGGTATAGATCAAGTCTTCGGCGGCGCCACGTAGAATAGCGTCGGCGCGCTCCTGATTTTCCGTCAGCACGTACAGCTTCGCCCCGTGGATACTGGCGATGATCAGATCGCGCATCTGCGCCGCGGTTTCCCCGCCGGTCAGCCGGTCGACATAGATCCGCTTGATGCTCAACAACTGTTTAGACAAGTCGTCCTGAGCGCCCGCGCCGCTGCATAGCAAAACGAACAATAGGATCGCCTTCATTGGTCTGTGTCTCATTGGTTACGAGCTTTCCGCGCCTGCTCATCCTGATACTGAACCTTCAACCCCGTACGCGCCTCCAAGCCGACCAGCGTGGGCCGGATGCCGTTTTTGTCCACGCGAAACACCATAGCCTGCTGCTTGCCGTCGTCACCGCTATAGCCGATCGTGAGGAAGTGCTTCCGGGATTTGCTGAGCAGGAAAACGGGCGAGAGCACCAGTGCCAACGCCAGCCGCCGGTCCACTTGCTGGCCGTATTCGACCAGGTTGACGCGCTCGTAGGCCACTCGCAGTTGTGTTTTTCCGGCGTAGAACGCCAGATACTGCTCATCGGACAGCGCGATGGCCCCGCGCGTTCCTTCGGCTAGCGCCGCCGTGCCTCCGATGTATTCCACGGTCGATTGGGCCGCCGCCACACTGGCCAGCGCCACCCATAAATAAGCCGTCCACATAGAAGTTAAGTCTGAGAAAGCGCTCAGAATTCTCAACTAACGTTTACGGCAAACGGATATTTGCCTCTCCAAGTTCTCCGGTTTTCAAGTTGAAGTACCAAACCCCAAAATGTGCCATGGGTCTCCCCTGCGCATCCTGGACTCGCATACCAACTGTATATCGTCCAGCCGGCAGGCCATTCACGTCGTAGACTCCTTGCATATCGGTCACTGAAAATATTGTGCCGGGTGGGCCCTCAATTGAGATTCCCACTCTCGGAACAGGCCTTTTCGATTTCTCCTCGTACACGCGGCCAATCAAGCGCACGCCAGTCTTTGGTGGTCCCTCCTGAAGGATTCGAAAAGCGACCTCGGCGTCCTTAGCGGGTTGGGTACGTCCGCAAGGTACCGGCTCCATGATCGGCAGAAAACGGAACAGTGCTCCCTCACTGCGGTTTCCCTCGATGAAATAGCTGACTGATTTGTCTCCGGGCTCGAAAAACCCTCGTAGAATTACGATGTTCGGCAGTCGTGGGCTGGAAAACCTCTGTTCGACGCGCGCGATCGACCACAGTGACTTACCCAGAAATGTCCTCGGCCCCACCAATAGCACTCGCGCCGTAAAATCGATGTCGCGCGGGACGCCGCGCTCATCCAACAAAGGTCGGCCGCCGCAATCACCAAAACTCCACCACGGTAGAGCAAGGGAGCAAGAGAATGCGCCCACAACCAGCGTGACGAGTACGCCCGCTCCTAAACCAGCGGTGAGACCCGGGCGACGCGACAGAAATCCCTTCGATATTGGCGCAGGCCAATTGCGTCGTGCCGCGAAGAACCAGAAGAAGCCAGGGATAGCTACCGCCCCGCAAAGGACCACGAAAGACCCGAGAGAGCGCAACTCGAAGTTGAGTAGTAGATAAAGTACCGGAGTTATCGGAACTGCCCACAAGTTAATCCGGGAAGCAACTTTCGGCTTGCCCGTCGCCGCTAACCCCGCCCCAAGGAGGATCGCCCCAGCAGCGATACTCGCGATAATGGCCGAAGCGCGTGTGATATCGGCACCCGCGACCATGGCGAAAACAACCATGCTCAGCAGAGCACTTTCCAGGACGAAAGCCCAACTGACTAGCCACAAGATTCGACGCAAACGGCCTCCCCTATGAATAGACACCACGACGTAACCCCGAGAGCACGACTTGGCTAGGAATACACTACAATCAGATCGGACATTCTTTCTATGTTCGGCATGGATTCCTCCAAAACCCAAGGCAAGCCGATCCCCTCCCCGGAAGGCCTGGGCGAGGACGTCATCGTCAGTCCGGACACGCGCCGCGAGAATCGCATTCCACCTCGCCAGTCCCGCACGCTCAAATGGCCGGTTCTGGACGCGTCTGGCGCGCCTTCCATCGACCTCGCCCAGTGGCGTTTTTCGATCGAAGGCCTGGTCGCCAAACCCGTCTCCTGGAGCTGGGAGGACTTCCAAACCCTCCCCAGAGTCAAGGTTTTCGCCGATTTCCACTGTGTCACACGTTGGTCCAGACTGGGCAATCTTTGGGATGGCGTCTCTGTCCGGGAACTTGTGGATCGGGCTGGAGGTATTCTGCCCAACGCCAAGTTCTCAATGGTCTACGGATACGACTTCGGTTGGACCACAAATCTGCCCACCGAGCAGTTCTTAGCTCAGGACGCCCTGATCGCACTCACCCACGACGGCGAGCCTCTCAGCACCGAACACGGTGGACCCGCCCGGCTTATTGTGCCGCAACTTTATGCATGGAAGAGCGCTAAATGGGTGGCTGGAGTCGAGTTCCGGGGAACTGACAAAGCCGGCTTCTGGGAGCAGCACGGCTATCACATGCGAGGCAATCCTTGGCAGGAGGAACGTTTTTCGTTCTGAACGTATCGGGGCTTGGTCAAACCTGTAGAATAATCTTTAAAGACTCATGCTTCGGCTCGCCGTAGTGACCCCCAATCCAGTTGCAGCCGATGCTATCGAGATCCTCACGATGGACTCGGGTGCATTTCATCCCTGTTTAAAAATTACACCCGTCCCTCCTCCCAAGGAAATCGCCCGCGCTCTCACCGCGCAGAATCCCGCCATCGTTCTCCTGGACCTGGGCGACTGGGTTGAAGCCGCGGGTATCGCCAAAGAGATTCAGCACAGCTTGCCGCGCAGCGTGATCATCGGATTCCGGCCGCGCTGGGATCGAGCCGAGCAGCAGAAATTCGAGGAGGCCGGCATCCTCGATTTGCTGCCTGAACCCTTCTCTCCAGGAGATATTGAAGCAGCCGCCTACGAAGCTATCCACCGGCGGTATCCGTTAACCCATAAGAACATCCTCGCGTTCGTGCCAGCCAAGGCCGGAGGCGGTTGTTCCACCGTCTCCCTACACCTGGCGGCCGCGCTGGCCGCGTCGAACAAAAAGGTGTTGCTGGTCGAATGCGACCAACGCGCCGGCCCTCTCTCCATCATGCTGGACTTGGAAAAAAGCAAGGGGCTGCCCGAGCTGTTGCAGCATCAGGGCGAATTCCTGAGTCCTCTGGAATGGCGGCAGCTCACCGCGCAGTACCAGGGCCTGGACCTGCTTCTTTCGAACCCCAGTCGTCGCGGCCGCCTGCCCTCCTGGGCCGACTATTACCGCTTGCTGCTATCTGTACAAAAGCAATACGACTACATCGTCGTGGATCTGCCCGAAGTCATCAATCAGGCCACCGCCGAGTTTGTACGCAACGCCCAGGCAGTCTTCATCGTCTGCCAGCCCGAGCTTCCCTCCCTGAAGCTGGCGAAGCTGCGGCGCACCGAGCTCGAAAGTTGTGAAATTCGCCCCGAAAACGTCAATATTTTGGTGAATCGCTGGGAAAAACGCCGGCAGCCTATGGAAAATATCGAGAAAGCAGTGGAGGGAAAGGTATTCGCCACCCTGCCCAACGATTACAGAGAAGTCCGCGATTCGATTTTGGAAACGCGTCTGGCGTCTCCCACCAGCGCATTCGGCAAGGCCTGCGAGGCCCTGGCCCAGAATATCAGCGGTCTTCCGGAAAGCCCGCACGCACGCCCGAAATTCACGCTACTGCGCAGGTTGGGCACCATCAGCACAGTCGGAACATAGGCCTAGCGTTTATCCACCACCACCACCCCGCCCTTGACTACCACTTTCGTTTTCAGCCAGTTCCAATAACCCTCCCGAGGGTCGCCGTCGAGCAAGACAAGATCGGCCAGCTTACCTGTGTCCAGAATTCCGAGCTGGTCGCCCATCTGAATGTAGGACGCCGTATTCGGCCCCATCATTTTGAGCAGATCCTGCGTCGAGAACATCACATTGAGGATCTTCAGCTCATGATCAAGCCCAGCCTTGGGGTCGTAGTTTGTATCGGTACAGTAGCCGAGAATGGCGCCGGCGTCCCAGATCGTACGCGCATTCACCGGCATATATCCGGCTTCCTCGCCTAGCCGAACGCCGTCGATGATCCCTTCCGGCCACGCCTTACCATCTCGGAACCGGGCCTTATTGTCATTCGCAAAAACGCCGAACACCGGTGAGCCGAAGCCTACAGTCCCCAGTACTTTCGTGCCCGCGGCGGCCACTTTCTTCGCGTCGTCCTTACTCACCCAGTCTTTATTGGGCAGGTGAACCAGGAGCGGCACACCGGCCTCGACCGCAGCCACCATGGCCTTCGAACTCACGGCGTGGACCTGGACCATGACGCCCACCTTCTTCGCCTCGTCCACCACAGCCTTTAGAACTTCGATCTCTTTTTCACTCGGCCCCGGAATCGGCGTCAGGAGTATTTCTCCCGTAAACTTGACTCCCATCTCGGCCAACTTGCGCACCTCGGCGCGAGCCGCCTCGGGGGTGCCGTTCAGCCTGACAGCCCCGGAAGGAATGATGCGGGGTCCATTGATGACGCCTTTGTCGATGTGATCCCGCAGCGTGATATTGCCTTCCGCCGGACCGCCTCCGGACAAGATGGTCGTATAACCAGCCTCGAGCAGCGCCTGCATCTGCGCCTTCTCCATGGGACCCGTGTTGATGTGCCGGTGTCCGTCGATGAACCCAGGCATGACGGTCATACCCCTGGCGTCGATAGTCTTGCCGCTCGCAGCGGACGGAGCGCCCGCCGCAACAGAAACGATTTTTCCCGCGCGCACCACGATCGATCCACGCTCGATCACAGTGCCGTTGGCAACTCGATTGGAATCGACGATACGCGCGTTGGTGATGGTGACGTCCTGCGCCGAAAGCGACGCGAACGATCCCAACATCATGCAAGCACAACTCGTCAAAGCGTGACGTTTCATTAAACCTTCCTTAGTAGCCGACGACCAAGCAGCATCCATCATATATGCTCCATCGCCTCAACGCGATCCCACGCAACAGGCAAGTCCGTAACATCGAGCAGACCTCGGAGAAAGCGGCATAAGCTAAGGCAAGAGTGTTGCGATGGACACCTTGACTATCTTCGGTCTGTTTGCCGGATCGTGCCTGCTCGGCTCCGCGTACGGATTCCTTCAGGGCGCATGGCCGTTCGGATTGGTGGAAGCAATTTGGGCAATTGTTCGCAGCCCGCCGATGGTGGCAGGAAAGACAATCGTCTGCGCCAAGTGTAAATTAGACTCAGGAAGTTTTCCGGTGAAAAAACCTGCGCCACAGGACCAACCAAACGTTGATGAATACATCCAGGACGTTCCAGAGCCTGCCCGCAGCACCTTACAAAAGATCCGCACGATCATCCGATCCGCCGTGCCGCCCGAAACCACCGAGACCATCAGCTATGGGATCCCAATGTTCAAGTACAGAGGCGCGCTCTTCGGTTACGCTGCTTTTTCGAAACATTGCAGTTTGTTCCCCATGGGTTCGTCCGTGATCGCGGCGTTCAAGAATGACTTGAAGGGCTACCAGACGTCCAAGGGCACAATCCGCTTCCCCGTGGACAAACCGCCGCCGGCGGCGTTGCTGAAAAGACTGGTGAAAGCGCGGATCGCCCAAAACGAACTTAAACACCAACGCGGTAAAGCGCATGCAACTTAATCCGCCCGCGGTTCTGATTGCAGCCGCGGTGCTAGCGGCGTTTTCGGTCGCGCAAGACGCTGCATCGAGTGGCGCCGTTGAAGGAACGGTGGTCGATAGCGTCACTGGAGCAGGCGTTGCCGGAGCGTCGGTGGTTCTGACCGCCCCGCGATCCGCTCGCTACGAAACCACAACGGACGCGGCGGGCCGTTTTAAGATTGCGGGCATGTCTCCGGGAAACTACCGCGCCAGTGCTGAGAAGGACGGCTTCGCGTCTCCGCCGCCCGATCTCCGCCTTCTCCTGAGCTCGGGATTGCGCGTCGCCTCCGGCAGCGATCCCGTGAAAATCGAGATCAAACTCACCCCGCTCAAGACGATCCAAGGCCGCGTACTCGGTCCGGACGGAAAGCCCGCCGCAGGTGCGGAGGTCAGCCTGTCTCCCAACATCATGGCGGACGTCGCGATTGCCGATGAGGAGGGCCGCTTCGCGCTGCGCGATATCAGACCGGGTTCCTACACCTTGAGCGCGAGGCCTTCAAAGAACGCTAAACCCGAGGAAGCGAACGACGGAGCCAGAATCGCCATGGTGACCACCTACTATCCTTCGGTCGCGGACAAGTCCCTGGCGCAACAGATCGTGTCTCGCGGTCAGGGCGATTCCGGGGATTACGAGATCCGGATGCAAACGGCTCCCGTTCATCGGGTGCGGGGAATCGTCCTGGATGAAGAGGGGAAGCCTTCGCCTGGCGTCGACCTCTTGTTGTTCCCTATTCCTGAAGGCACGCCTGAACCCATGGGATTGTCGATGCGCGCCGGCGGGCTTTCGCTTTTTGCACTCGGCATGCGGCGAGCACCCAGTGACGAGCCCGAGACAACCACTGTCAGCGGAAAAGACGGGCGCTTCGAGTTTCCCACCGTGCGATCCGGCAATTGGGAAATCAATGCTCTGTCCGATTTCGTGAGAGCCCGCGGAACAATAGGTGCACTCGTGGGTCGCAGCGATGTGGACGATCTTGAAATCCACGTCGCCACGCCGTTCAAGTTGAACGGGACAGTCGAATGGAAGGGCCAAGACTCCGGTAGCCAGAAGTCTCCCAACGTTGTGCTGACTCTAGTGAATCCGGATAACAACGAGTTTGTAAGTAGTGGGATCGTCGAGTCCGGCGGGCTGTTTTTCGAAAATATATTGCCCGGCAGCTACGCGATAATCGTCAAGCCGGGCCTATCTGCCCAGACGTTTCTGGGCGAAAGCGAAGTCACGGGACAAATGTTTTCTGTCAGCGCCGGCGGTCCCCGCCTGCGCGTCGTTCTCAAGACATGGTCTGGATCCGTGCGCGGGATCGTCGAGAAAGGTGAAGGCGCGACCGTGGTCCTGATTCCCCAGCGTTTCGACGGCGTGGCCATCGGGCAAACCGCAGTATGCGGCGCGGCGGGATCGTTCGAACTGAACGAAGTCTCACCCGGCGATTACTACGTTGCTGCGTTCGACCACGTGGACGGCATGGCCCCATCGACAGGATTGCTCAGCCTTGTGCCATCCAGAGGGCGCAGCGTGAAAGTCGAAGAAAGCTCGACGGCAAACATCATGCTGCCCGTCATCGCAGTCCCCCGCTAGGCCGCCGCTGCGTGGGCGCTTAAGACCTGGCCCCATTACTTACCCGCTCTGCCCGTTGGTGCGCCGTGTCTTTTCGTTTTCGTAGCAGATGTGCTCGAAGACGTCGGTGTCAGGAAGAAGCTGCTCGACGAAGTTGATTGTGACCGGCTTAGTAAAGACTTTCGGATCGGTAACGGTCGCAGTGACCTCCAGATACCCGAAATCGCGCCTGTGGAAGCGCTCCTCGACACGCATATCCTCGCGTCGGTGAAGATTTGGCGGAAGATCGTCTCCACTTCGTAGAGAAACAGGATTTCGCCGGGCGTCTGAATAATCTTGAATGGCTCCGGCAGCAGATCGGCGTGCGGCACCCCATCGGGCAGACACTTCAAGTTTGGACCGATAACTCCAGGCTGCCCGTGCTGGCGGATGATCTCCCTCCCCTCTGGCGTAAGGGGCTCCTCGTCGGGCCTGAAGTCCGACAGGATGTCCCTAAAATACTTTGCACTTGGAGATTCGCCTAATCCGAACAGACCGGGCCCGCGGGGGTCTGCCTCCGCCTGCCAGATTCCCGAAAGGTCGGGCTTACCGTCTTTTCTTTCGATAGGCACCGCCGCAAAATCGGATTTCTGATGTTCGCTCCGTCCGCCGATCTCCAATCTCAAAGAACTCTCTTTCAAGTTCGTTCAGTTGCTTGCATCTCTCATCGCCCTTGTCTCGCTGCTACCGGACACAAACTTTGAATTGGAATCCGCAACTTCACTGGTCGCGAAACATCTGAAGGAGTGCATTTGAACACGAAAAACCACGATTCTTTGGTTTCAAGAACTTCCTGGGTTCGTTTTGTTGCTGCGTTTACACCCAACCGCACGCCCACGGTATCCTGAATGTATTCCCATGCAACAGGAAGTCGTCGAGGCCGAAGGCCACCTGATCGATTCGCACCTAATGGAACAGATCTTCGATACGGTGGTCGAATACAACGGCAAATTTGAAGTAGAAGAATTCCGCATCGGTCGTACCAATGCCGATAAGTCCTACCTGCGCCTCCGCGTGGAAACGCCGGATGAGGCTGACATGCAGCAAGTGCTCAGCCAGTTACTCGGATTAGGCTGCAGCCCGGCCGATACCGGCAATGCTGATGTCAGTATCGTGGAGCGCGACTGCTGCGCTCCCGAGGATTTCTACTCCACCACCAACCATAAGACGCTAGTGCGGCACGCCGGCCAGTGGGTGGAGGTCGAGAACCAGCGTATGGATGCGATGATCGTCATCGCCGGAGGTCACGCGGCGTGCCGTCGCCTGCGCGATCTGAAGAAGGGCGACCACGTGGTGGTGGGTATGCGCGGCATTCGCGTGGTCCCCGAATCCAAGGAGCGCGACCGCCTGGCGTTCGCCTTCATGAGCAACGAAATCTCCTCCGAGCGCCGGCTCGACACGGCCGTCCGGCAAGTCTCAGCCTTGATGCAACAAACCCGCGCCGAAGGCAACAAGATCATCGTTGTGGCGGGTCCGGTAGTCGTCCATACCGGTGGAGTCAGTCCCTTGGCCAAGCTCATCCAAACCGGATGGGTGAACGGCTTGCTGGCCGGAAACGCGCTGGGCGTTCACGATATCGAGTCCGCGCTGCTAGGAACGTCTCTCGGAGTACGATTAAGCGACGGCCGCCAGGAGGAGCACGGCCATCGCAATCACATGCGCGCGATCAACGCCATCTATCACGCGGGCAGTATCGCTAAGGCGGTGGAGACCGGCCGCCTGAAGAGCGGCGTGATGTACGAATTGGTCAAGGCCGGCATCCCCTTCGTGCTGGCGGGCAGCCTGCGCGACGATGGTCCCCTGCCCGACACCATCACCGATATGAACCAGGCTCAGGACGCCTACGCCGAGCAACTGAAGGGCGCGGGTGTGGTGCTGTGCCTAGGTTCCATGCTGCACTCGATCGCCACAGGCAACATGCTGCCGAGCTGGGTGAAGATCGTCTGCGTCGATATCAATCCGGCGGTCGCCACCAAGGTTAGCGATCGCGGAACGGGCCAGGCCATAGGGATCGTGACCGACGTCGGACAATTTCTGGGATCGCTCGCCGCGGCACTGCCTCAGGCTCAAGCTGAGGGCTCCCGGTGAAACGTCAGTATACGGACAAGCACGCCGAGGCCGGCGTGAAGACCGATCTCCCGGAAATCGAAACCTGGCCCAACCAATATCGGACCGGATACGAGATCGAAATCCTGATGCCGGAGTTCACCTCCATCTGTCCCAAGACCGGATTGCCGGATCACGGAACGTTGACTCTGCGCTATGTACCTGACAAGTTATGTCTTGAGTTGAAATCGTTCAAGATGTACACGCTGGCCTTCCGGAACCTGGGGATCTTTCAGGAGAACGTGGTCAATCGCATGCTCGCCGACGTGGTCAGATGGACGCGTCCGGTATCCGCTACGCTGGTGGGCGATTTCACTCCTCGCGGTGGCATTTCCACCCGGATCACGGCACAATGGTCGCGGGCAAGAAAACGTGACTGACGAGGAACTAACCGCGGCGATTCAGGAGGTCCAACAGCGGGCCCGCTCGCGGGTTCCGCAAGGCTCCCTGGGATTCGATGGCGTCGCCGCAGCCGACTTGATGCCACTGGTCCACGCCCGCGATGCCGCTGAGGGCAAGGTGGCCGCAATTGGCACCGTAAATCCTCGGCCTCCGGGGCTCAAGAACGGCATCATCCAGCGCTTCAAGCATCTCGCCTCCCGCGCACTGGATTGGCACGTGCGTGAACAGGTGGAATTCAATCGTGCCACCATGACCTGCGTCCACGCAACGCTCGAGGCTCTGGCCGATCTGAACCGCAGCGTTGCAGCCCTGACAGCCCATCACCAGGATCTTCGAAAAGAGTTACAGGCCACTTCGGATGACCTGCGAGCCGAGCTACAAACCAATTCCGCGGAGCTGACTCGGGGTTTTGCCGCGCTCGCCGCGGACCTTCGAAGCGATCTAGCAGCACTGACTGCAGATCATAAACAGTTGCGCGCGGATGCGCAGGATCTCAACAAACACTCCGACGAATGGCGCGCGGGGATCGAAGAACGGCGGTCGGCGAGCGAGATACATCTTTTGCGAACCGTCTCCGAGCTGCAATCGGCGTTCCATCTGCGAGCCAGCCTGATCGAGCAGAATTTCCGCGAGTCGGTTCGCCAGCAGCACGACGATTTTACTAA
>Ga0105237_10002188_pt1 | contig 24484 bp, 16 predicted proteins | sample KBSC24metaG_FD_81520 | JGI IMG/M metagenome (GOLD analysis project Ga0105237, IMG submission 81520) | Corn rhizosphere microbial communities from Kellogg Biological Station, Michigan, USA - KBS C2-4 metaG | ecosystem: Host-associated > Plants > Roots > Rhizosphere > Soil | place: Michigan, USA...
ACTGAATATTAAATTTTAAGAATTCATTCAAAAAGATATTGTCATGAAACATTTTTTTAAACTATTTCTGTGTGCCCTGCTAATGACCGGCTGTAAAAAGGCACTGGATCTGAAGCCGAAAGACACATTGTCTGATGTTACTTTTTATAAAACTGCAGCAGATTTTAAACTTGCTGCGAACGGTCTGTACAATTCCCTGGCTGGTTTTGACTTCAGCGATACAGAATCTGATATTGCCTTTAACGTTGCAAATGCCATCAGTGATGGCGATTATCTGCCCCCGGACGTGTCTTCGACCTGGACAGATGCCTATTATTATATCCGCAATGCAAACAACATTATTGCCAAAGGCGTAGGTTTAACCGATCCGGGCATTAAAAACTATATTGCCGAGGCACGGTTTTTCAGGGCCTATAATTACTGGCAGTTGTTCCGCCTGTATGGCGGTGTACCACTGATCACCAAGGTGCTGGATGTCAATGATCCAGATCTGTACACTTCCAGGTCAACAAGAAAAGAAACTGTAGATTTTATATTACAGGACCTTACCGATGCAGTAGCAGATCTTCCACTCAAAAGCGGACTTTCTGCATCAGATGCCGGACGTATTACCAAAGGAACCGCCGAGTCATTAAAAGCAAGGATCGCCCTGTTTGAAGGGACCTGGCAGAAATCCCGGAATGGTAACGGCACTGACTACTTAAATATGGCGATCACTTCAGCAGATCACGTGATGAGCAGCGGAGAATATGCCCTGTTTACTGGAAAAGGCGCACAAAGCTACCGTTACCTGTTTATTGAGGAAGGAGATGATTCAAAGGAAAGTGTACTGGACCGCAGATATGAGGTTAATATTTCCGGACAGCAATATCCTTATTCTGTGGTGGGTACTGTTTGCTACCTGGCCACCAGGAAGCTGGCAGATATGTACTTATGCAAGGACGGTCTGCCTATTACAAAATCAGGACAGTTTAACGGTTACCAGACCGTAAGCTCTGAATTTGATAACCGTGACCCGAGGATGACGATGACCCTGTTGATCCCGGGAACAGCCATTATAGAAGTTTTTAACCCACTTGTTCCTGTGGTCAACTGGCCTAACTCCCCTCAACGGAATGCGAATACCGGGTATATTACCTATAAGTACCTCTCAGAAAATGTATACGGCAATACCAACAACGGAGACAATTTTGGCTTTGACCACCACATTATCCGTTATGCAGAGGCTTTGATGATTTATGCAGAAGCACAGTTTGAAAAAAGTGGAGTGTTATCTGACGCAGATCTTGATAAAACCATCAATCTGGTTCGGGCCAGAGCAGGCATGCCTGCATTAAGCAATGCATTTTTAACAGCTAACGGACTCGATATGAGAACTGAGCTGAGAAGGGAAAGAAATGTGGAATTTGCCCTCGAAGGTTTCCGTTATGATGACATCAGACGCTGGAAAACGGCCGAAGCTGAAATGGTGCAAGACATTAAAGGCATCAAAATCAAAGGTACGGCATGGCAGAATATTGCACCTTACAATGGGGCGGGCTTTCAGGCAAGGACAGATGCGAACGGTTTTCTGATCGTTCAGGCCGCGTCTGCAAGAAACTTTAATCCTGACAAGCATTATCTGCGGCCTTTGCCAAGCAGGGAAGTGGCTTTATATAATGGTAAACTTTTGCAAAATCCAGGCTGGTAAAGACATCGTATTAATAACAATTTATTATAACAAACTAAAGAACATACGATGGCTTTTTTGTAAACGGGAAAGGTTTTTGATTTATGTACAGATGCGGTTTGACTTTCTAAATCTGAAAAAGATCACCCTTTTGAATAGTTCAGATGCCTTTAACCTCGTGATCAACATTTAAATAAGTATTAAAAGATAGCGTAAACCATAAAGGTGTATTGATCCACTTTCTTTTCTCCTCCCAATGGAGAGTTTGAAAGGAAGACCAATAGAATTGCCTTTATCAAGGGAAACTCATGCAAAATCTAGCTGGTAAAAATATAATATGGAGCATTAAACAATGCAAAAATGAAACTACAATAAACAAAAATAAACCAAACTAAAACTAAATAAATTATGAATGAAAATGTTTTTTGTTACTTAAAAGTGAAATATCTATTTTTTTTTATTTTACTGGGTATCAGTATGCAGAATGCTTTTTCACAGATGAAAAGCCTAACTATTAAAGGAAAGGTAAAAGATACCAATGGGCTGGGATTGCCAGGTGTTAGTGTGAAGTTGAAAAACACAAATAGCGGGACGACTACAGACTTTGATGGTAATTATACTATCAAGGTCAGTAGTCCCAGGGGGATTCTTGTTTTCTCCTTTGTAGGGTATGTGAAAAAGGAAGTAGAAATTAATGGACTTGAAAAGATTGATGTGCTGTTATTAGAAGATAAAGGTGATCTGAATGAAGTAGTAGTGGTAGCTTACGGACAACAGAAAAAGGAGAGTATGGTGAGTTCTATCACTGCCATCAATCCTAAAGAACTGAAAGGGCCAACAAGCAACCTGACAACTATGTTGGCCGGAAGGTTGTCTGGAGTAGTTGCCTACCAGAGAAGCGGTGAGCCAGGTGCTGACAATGCTCAGTTTTTTATCCGTGGGATCACCACATTTGGAAGCGGAAAAGTGGATCCATTGATCTTGATTGATGGTATGGAGTCCAGCTCAAATGCCCTGGCTAGGCTGCAGCCTGATGATATCTCTGGGTTTTCTGTATTGAAAGATGCAGCGGCCTCTTCACTTTATGGAGCCAGAGGAGCTAACGGCGTTATCTTGGTCACGACTAAATCGGGCGCCGAAGGTAAAACCCGGTTTAATGTACGGGTAGAAAATTCACTTTCATCCAATACCCAGAATTTCAAACTGGCAGACAATATTACTTATATGAAACTGGCGAATGAAGCGGTATTGACGAGAGACAGGCAGGGAGAATTACCTTATCAGCAGAATCAGATTGATCGAACCATCGCAGGAGCCAATCCATTACTTTATCCCAATAATGATTGGATTGGTTTACTCATCAAAAACTATACACTCAACCAAAGGTTTAATATGAATCTGAGTGGTGGAGGGAAAGTTGCACAGTATTATATATCAGGAACTTATAATGTGGATAACGGCGTATTGAAGTCTGACTACGGGAATAAGTTCGATAATAATATTAAACTGAAAAGCTATGAAGTCCGTTCAAATGTAAACGTTAAACTAACTCCAACTACTGAGGGAATTGTACGGACTTCCGGGAGCTTTGATGATTTCCAGGGGCCAATAGGCGGAGGGGGAAATATATTTCAGGGGGCTATCGCAGCAAATCCTGTAAAGTTTCCGGCTGTTTTTCCTGCGTCCGACCTGCCATACGTGGAACATCCTTTATTTGGAAATGCAAAAATCAGTGAAAGAGGTGAGACTTTGTACTTTAATCCTTATGCCGAAATGGTTTCAGGATTCCAGCAATCCAATAGCTCGACGTTAAACGTGCAGCTTGAAATTAAGCAGGATTTCAAATTTGTTACGCCTGGCCTTACGGCAAGGATAATGGCCTACACGCAACGATATTCTTATTTTGACGTAAGCCGAAGATACAATCCATTCTATTACAGGGCTAATGCGACCACTGCATCGGGAGACAAATATAATCTGGAGTTGCTGAATGAGAAGAATGCAACAGAGTATTTAAATTATTCTGAGGGAGCAAAGAGTTTAAATACAGTTTCCTATATGGAAGCAGCAATTAATTATAACCGAACCTTTTCAGAAAAACACAATATTGGGGGCCTCCTGGTTAGCCAGATGCGGAATTTCCTTACCGGCAATGCAGGTAATCTTCAGGCTTCACTTCCTTTTAGAAATCAGGGAGTCTCCGGAAGGTTTACTTATGGTTATGATAACAGATATCTGTTTGAAGGGAATTTTGGACTGAATGGCTCCGAACGGTTCGCTAAAAATCACCGTTACGGCTTTTTCCCTTCCGTCGGGGTGGCCTGGAATGTATCCAACGAAAAGTTTTTCAGTCCGCTAAAAAATACAATAACCAAATTAAAATTCCGGGCAACATATGGATTGGTTGGTAATGACCAGATTGGCAATCCTAACGACCGTTTCTTTTATTTATCGAATGTTAATTTGAAGGATGGAGACAGGGGATCAGCCTTTGGAACAAACTATGCCTACAGCAAAGACGGTGTATCTATTTCCAGATATGCCAATGAGTCCATTACATGGGAACAGGCAAAAACGATCAATATTGGTATGGACCTGAATCTGTTCAACAGCATGAATATTATTGTCGACGTTTATAAACAACGTCGGAATAATATTTTAATGAACAGGACCTATATTCCTACAACTATGGGACTTTCAGCAGACATACAGGCAAATGTTGGTGAGGCCCAGGGACAGGGAGTTGATCTTTCTGTAGACTACAATAAGAATTTCGGGGATATGTGGGTGCAGGCCAGGGGAACATTTACCTATGCGACCAGCAAACTACTGGTCAACGAAGAACCCAATTACCCTTCAAATTTAGCTTATTTATTGAAAGCCGGGAATTCCCTGAGCCAGAATTATGGATTAATTGCTGAAAGGCTATTTGTTGATGACGAAGAAGTGAAAAACTCTCCAGTTCAGAGTTTTGGTGAGGTTATGGGAGGCGACATTAAATACCGGGATGTAAACGGAGATGGTATCATCTCATCCCTGGATTATGTTCCGCTGGGTTTACCCACAACGCCAGAGATCATTTATGGATTTGGAGTGTCTATTGGTTATAAAAAATTTGATCTCAGCGGTTTTTTTCAAGGTTCTGCCCGATCCTCTTTCTGGATTGACCCAGACAAAATCAGTCCGTTTGTTTTAAATGGTCCCTATCAGAACGGTCTTTTAAAAGCAGTAGCTGAAGATCATTGGTCAGAAGAAAAAAGAGATCTTTATGCCTTCTGGCCACGTTTAAGTCCAAATCAGAATAGGAATAACCTCCAGCCTTCCAGCTGGTGGATGCGCAATGGCTCTTTTTTGCGGTTAAAAACTGTTGAACTTGGTTACAACCTTTCTGGCAAAACAATCAAAAAAATGGGATTGGGATCAGTCAGACTTTATTGTAATGCCAGTAACTTATTCGTTATAAGTAGTTTCGATCTGTGGGACCCGGAGATGGGGGGCAATGGCCTGAGATATCCTGTTCAAAAGGTTTTCAATTTCGGAGCAAATGTTCAATTCTAACTCAAATAAGAAATTCGATATGAAAAAAAGATATACTATTAGCTTAACCCTTTCAGCAGTATTGCTAACATTGATGCTGAACTCCTGTAAGAAGAGTTTCCTGGATGTGGTGCCAGACAATGTATCCACAATAAATCACGCTTTTGCTAATCGTAATGAAGCAGAAAAGTTCTTGTTCACCTGTTATGATGGTTTGCCGCGGGAAGGGCACCCGGAAATGAACGCGGGTATGAATACCGGTGATGAGTTCTGGATTTACTGGCCAATGCCTACAGGCGAAGACTATTCGAGCCTATCTCCTTATAACATTGCAAGAGGGCTTCAGAATAAGGATGAGCCAGATCTGAATTACTGGGATAAATTTGATGGCAGGTCTATGTGGAACGGAATCCGGAACTGTAACATATTTCTTGAAAATATTGATAAGGTCAGAGATCTGGAACCCTATATGAAAGATCGCTGGGTTGCAGAGGTGAAATTTTTAAAAGCTTATTTTCACTGGTATTTATTTAGGATGTATGGCCCAATTCCTGTTGTTGATAAGAATCTGCCAATTTCCGCATCTCCTGAGGAGGTAAAAGTAAGCCGGCAACCTGTAGATTCGGTAGTAAATTACATTGTTAACTTGTTAGATCAGGCGGCAGCAGGTCAGGGAAGTGTCGGATTGCCGGATAAGATCCTGAATTTAAGTACTGAACTGGGAAGAATTACCAAACCCATAGCACTTGCTATAAAAGCGAGGGTACTTGTAACTGCGGCCAGTCCTTTATTTAACGGAAATCCAGATTTTAGTAATTTGAGGAATCCGGATGGAAAAGCACTGTTCAGTTCTACATATGACCAGAAAAAATGGGAAAGGGCAGCAGCGGCCTGTAAAACAGCAATTCTTGCTGCAAAAAACGCTGGTATAGATCTGTATCGTTTTAATTCTGCAACAACTTCAGTTGACGAGGCTACGAAAATAGAAATGAGTATCCGGAATGCGGTATGTGAAAAGTGGAATACAGAATTGATATGGGGAACAACCACTAAGCCAAATGATACCTGGACACTGCAATTGTATGCTGCTCCGCAGTTAGAACCAAGTGTTGCCAATTCTGGCTTAAAGGGACAGCTTGCACCTACACTAAAAATGGCTGAATTGTTTTATACTGAAAACGGTGTACCTATTACCGAGGATAAAACCTGGGACTATGCCAACAGGTTCCAGTTCAGAACAAGCACCCCGGCAGATGTAGGTATACAGAATGATTATCAGTCGGTAGCTCTGCATTTTGACAGAGAGCCCCGTTTTTATGCGGATATGGCATTTGATGGCTCTAAATGGTTTATGGAAAATAAAAATTTTAATATTCAAAGTAAATCAGGACAATATTCCGGAAAAAAACAAAGCCGTATATATTCTGTGACGGGCTATTACACTAAGAAACTGGTAAATTGGAAAATGGTAGCCAGTGCTACAAACATCACTGTAGAGCGTTATCCATGGCCGGTAATGAGATTGGGGGATCTTTATTTACTTTATGCCGAAGCATTAAATGAAACGGATAACAGATCGCTTGCTTTGGAGTACATCAATATGATAAGAGACCGGGCAGGACTTAAATCTGTTGAATCTTCATGGACAAACTTTTCGAAAAATCCGTCTAAATATACAGAGAAGAATGGTTTAAGAGAGATCATACAGCAGGAACGTTTAATTGAAATGGCCTTTGAGGGCAGTCGTTTCTGGGATTTGAGACGCTGGAAAAAAGCGGGGGAACTATTGAACCAACCCATCTATGGCTGGAATGTGATCGGATCAAACTATGCCGATTATAACCAAAGGGTATTGTTGTTCAATCAAAGTTTTAACAGCCCGAGAGATTACTTCTGGCCTATAAAAGACTATAATATAACGGTAAATCCAAACCTGGTTCAAAATGTAGGCTGGTAGGGATACCACAGAAAATTTAATGCTTAATTATTGAAAAAGAAAGAAAATGAAACGATTGATATATATGCTATATGTGGGATTACTGTTCCTATTCCTGGGCACGAATGAATCCTGTAAACGAACCGAAGTGGGGACAATTGATAAAAATGATCATCAGGCTCCGGGTCCGCTTAGCAATGCCCAGGTTGAGAATTTAAACGGGGCAGCAAAAATAACTTACAGTTTGCCAAAAGATAAGGATTTGTTATATGTAAGAGCTGAGTACACTACCAAACAGGGGGTGGTTCGCGAAGCGAAAGTAAGCAGGTATCTGGATAATATAACTCTAGAAGGTTTCGCAGATACGGATGTTTACGAAGCAAGATTATATGCTGTGGATAAGAGCGAAAATGAATCTGTACCTTTAATTGTAAAGGTACACCCTAAAGTCCCCCCTTTCGTACTTGTCCGAGATCAGCTTACAGCAAAGGCTGCTTTTGGAGGGCTGGATGTTACCTATCAGAATGAAACAGTGTCAGATGTATCAATTGTTATCCTGGCTAATGACAAACTGGGCAATTTTGTTCCCATCAGAACACTGAATACAAAAGCTAAAACTGGCAGCTTTGGTGCAAGGGACCTCGCTGCTGTAGAAACCAGATTTGGACTCGTGGTACGGGACCGGTGGGGTAATTTATCAGATACAACTTATGTAAAACTTACACCACTTTATGAAGTCAGGTTGGATAGAACAAAAATGAAAGGTTTGAAGCTGCCAACCGACGCAAATAATTATCCCGGAAACGAAGTTGACTATCTTTTTGATGGTGATGTGAGTGCAGCTACTGCTTACCATACGATTGATCCGGTAACCATGCCGCAGTGGTTTACTTATGATATGGGACAAACAGCGAAATTGAGCCGTCTGGTCTGGTTCATGAGACCGGGGTGGTTTTATAACCTTCATAACCCGAGAAAAGTAGAAATATGGGGATCAAATAATCCAAGCCCGGATGGAAGTTTTACTAACTGGGTATTGCTAGCTACTCATGAACAGATTAAACCTTCTGGCTTACCAGCCGGTGAGAATTCCAATGCAGATAACGAGGCAGCCCTTCTTGGTGAAACGGTTACTTTTCCAATAGATGCACCTGCGGTAAGGTATATCCGGTTTAAGACATTAAGGAACTGGTCTGATGGTGTTTATGTGAACTTTACAGAGCTGGCCATGTGGGGGAATCCACAGTAATAAATCAGTGCAATTATATTTAACAGAAGAAATTATGAAACCATCATGATTTTTAAGACCACACAGTGGGATAAAAAAAATTGATAGCTTCATCACAAAAGAAAACAAAATTTAAACAGATGAAAATGATAAAATATTTGGCCTGTCTTTTTCTTTTAGCTACGGGCGCATGTATCAGCTCCTGTACAAAGGAAGATGACTACAAAAAAATTACCAGAGATGGAGAGATTTACTATCCGGGTAGGGTAGATAGTGTTGCTGTCCGTGGCGGCAGCAACAGGATTCTATTGCAAGTTCATTTGGGAAATGATCCACTGGTAACTAAGGTTAAAGCTTTTTGGAATAACCATGCAGATTCGCTAGTAAGAAACGTAGATAAAACAACAGGTAATGTTATTGATTTGCTGATCAATAATCTTTCGCAAGGAACCTATTCCTTTGAGGTATACACCTATACCGCCGATAATGCGAAATCGGTAGTTAAAAAAGTAAACGGTACTGTTTATGGGAGTAATTATGTGAAAGTACTCTCTAACCGCACGGTAAAAATGCTTAGTTACTCGTTAGATGGAAGTAAGATCGTTATCGACTGGAATGCAGCACTGGATGGCGAGAAATCCATAGAACTAAAATATATGGATGAAGCCGGAGCTACGCAAACCATCATTGTCCCTGGAGGGGCTTTAAAGACCGAAGTATCGGGTTATAAGAACAATACCAAGCTTACTTACAGATCAATATATCTTCCGGAACCTCTTGCAATAGATGAGTTTCCAGTAGATTATACTGAAGTGGCAATTCCTGTATTTGAACGGCAACTTGATAAATCAAAATTCAGTCAATATGTGCTGCCTACAGATGTAAGAGATGCCTGGGGCTGGCTGATGCCTTACCTATGGGACGAGAATTACGGTACACCGGGTTTTGCCTCTACTGAAGGAGCTTCGCAATGGTTTACATTTGATATTGGCGAATCTGTTTCCATCAGCAGATTTAAAACCTGGCAGGCAGCAGATCGGCTCTTCAGGGCAGAAAATGTAAAGAAATTCGAAATATGGGGCAGCAATAATCCTGCTGCAGACGGTTCCTGGGGAAGCTGGATAAAACTGGTTGATTGTCAGTCTGTAAAACCCTCTGGATTGCCTCTTGGTGAAATGACAGCAGGTGATATTGACTATGCAAGAGCAGGGGAAGAATTTAAACTTCCGGCAGGAACGCCTAAAGTTAGATATATTCGGTTGAAAATTCTGGAAACCTGGGGCAATGGCTCATTTATCACTATGGGGGAGCTTAGCTTCTGGACAAGCGATCGAATAGTCAAATAATAACAATTTTTGAGAACATACAAGGATAATACAAGTCAGAGCAAAACGAACCGATTTTGCTCTGAAAATTTACACGAAATTCAAACTGGTAATATAATGAAATCAACTATGATTAAAAATACGGTGACATCACTCTGCTTAGCCCTGGCAGTTCAAGTGACGTTTGGACAGAGTAATGCTATACCATCTAAAATGATTAAGATCAGCGGAAAAGATACTGGAAGGCTTTTTGATGGAATAGGTGCCGTTAGTGCAGGCTCTTCCTCGAGGTTGCTAATCGATTATGTCGATAAATCGAGAAGTAATATATTGGATTATCTTTTTAAACCAAACTTTGGCGCTGGCTTTACCTATCTTAAAACTGAAATTGGCGGAGACGGCAATACGACCTGCGGCTCGGAACCAAGTTTTGCCAGAACAAGGGACGAAATGAAAAAACCAAATTACAATAGGGGATTCGAGTATTGGCTAATGCGTGAAGCTGCAAATAGAAACCCGAATATAGAACTTGACGCCCTGGAATGGAGCGTGCCAGGATGGTTTAAAGGCGTTTGGTCACAGGATAATGCTGACTATCTGGTCAAGTTTATCGAAGGCGCAAAACATTGGGGGCTCAAAATGAAATATATTTCCGGTTGCTGGAATGAACGTGATTATAACCGGGACTGGATTGTCAACGTTTTAAGACCGACACTTGATCGAAACGGCTTTAAAGATATTAAAATAAACGCACCGGAAGGTGCAGGTAAAGCATGGGAAATAAGCAATTTGCTTGTCAAGGATTCTGTATTTAGAAATACAATCTCATCAATCAGTTATCATTATCCCGATTCCTATATGTGGGGAAACAGAGGTGAAGAGCCAAATCCCAACTCTGTTTTAACAGAACTACCGTTATGGTCGGGAGAAGATTTTTCATTGCCTGGAGCATCTTGGAGAAATACAACCTACCTTGCCAAGAATATATTAAGGTGTTATATCAAATGGAAAATTGTGAAGGTGAATATGTGGTGTCCGATTGCTTCTATGCCTGATATTTCCTGCTTTTCGAATGTTGGGCTTATGAAAGGTACAACTCCGTGGTCGGGGTATTATGAGGTGTGGCCAACCATCTGGGCAGTAGCCCATTTTAACCAGTTTGCCAAACCCGGATGGAAATATATAGACAGTGGATGCGGTGAATTAAGTGGTGATGGTGCTTACTGTACCTATAAAAATATGGATGGCAGTAATGACTATAGCATTGTGGTGGTCAGTGGTTCCGAGGCTCAAAAGTTAACATTCAACATTGCCGATCTTCCTAAAGACAAACTGCATGTATGGAAGTCTGACAGCAAAAATCAGTTTCAGCAACAGGAAGATATTGCGGTAGTCAATGGAGAAATTACATTATCCGTTAATCCGGAGAGTATTTACACGATTACGACTACAACGGGTCAGCAAAAGGGAACACACAATATCCCTAAAGAGAAAGCTTTCCCAACAAAATACACTGATAATTTTGATAACTGCTCTTTGGAAAGAGCACCACTTTCCCCTAAATACTTTTATGACAATTCAGGGGCTTTTGAGCTGGCATTAGGGAAAGGGAATAATAAGTACCTAAGACAGTTGCTTGTAAATGACATCACCCATTGGATTCCCGATGAGTGTGCCTATACTTTTGTTGCGCAAAACACAGAATGGGAACAGGGAGAAATTTCTTCTGATGTTTTTGTAGAAAATGATGCCTTTAACGGGATTGGATATGCCGGACTTATTTTGAGAGGTTCCTATGATAAAGCCAATCAATCCAATATTCCATTCGGCTACCGTTTTAACATCTACAAAGATGGTACCTGGAAACTTCAGACAAAGAAAAGTACACTTGCTAATGGAAATGTAGATGCCAGTAAATGGCATAAACTTAAGCTGACAGGAAAAGGGGACAATATTAAAGGCTATATAGATGGTCAGTTAGTTGTGGATGTACAGGATGATACCTATTCAATTGGTGCCGCCGGATATGTTTCTGGCTTTAATTTTTCTGGATTCGACAACCTCGTGCTAAACTATACACCTGCTTCTGGTCAATTGCTGTCGGCATGGATGCCTGCTACTTCTCCAATTGATTCGGTAGGCCATAGTTTGATCGGTGCATTTGATGGGAATAGCCTTTCTAAATGGAGCCCGAAAGCTGACGGTACGGAACAGTACATGGTAGTGGATCTGGGCTCCGTAAAGAAAATCAAAAGGTGTGAAACCTTTACTGATTTCGTAGATAAAGGTGTACAATACAAAATTGAGTATTCAGTTGACAAGTTAAAATGGTCCGTTTTTGCAGATAAAACAGATAATACCAGAATATCAATTCCATGTTTTGCAGATCAGGGCAATGCCAAAGCTCGGTGGGTGCGATTAACACTTTTACCAGCAAAAGATAAGAGTATTGCGAATATCTATGAATTTAAGGTTTACGGAAATTAATTAGCTCAGCCATCAAAAAATTAGGGATTCGAAACAATATATTATGAAGAAGCTGTTAACTGTATTTTATTTTTGCTATTTCGCTTTTACAGATGTATCTGCCCAGCAAAAGCCCTTAAAATTGTGGTATGATAAACCAGCAGAAATTTGGGAAGCCACATTGCCGCTAGGCAATGGCAGGTTGGGAATGACACCCGACGGCGGTATTTTAAAAGAGAAAATCGTCCTGAACGATATCACCTTGTGGTCTGGAGGCCCACAAGATGCGAATAATTATGAGGCGTATAAAAGTCTTCCTGCGATCAGAGCGCTCATTTTGCAGGGTAAAAATGATGAAGCCCAAGCATTGGTAAATAGCAATTTTGTGTGTAAAGGTGAAGGTTCGGCAGGAGAAAGGTGGGGTAAATTTCAAACGATGGGTGCATTGGAAATTGATTTTACTTACAAAGGAGATCAGGCAGGGCGCGATGAGGTTAGCCAATACCGTCGAGAATTATTATTAGACCAGGCCATAGCAAACTGTACATTTAAACGGAATGGTGTAAATTATAAAAGAGAATATTTTACCAGTTTTGACGACGATGTCAATGTGATTAAGCTAACGGCTGATAAACCCGGACAGCTAAATTGCCGGATTGCGATGAACAGGCCAGAGCGCTATAATGTTAAAACCGAAGGTAATGAACTGCAAATGTCCGGTCAGCTCAACAATGGTACTGATGGCAGGGGAATGCGCTATTTGGCCAGGGTTCAGACAAAATTGAAAGATGGAACTATTCGTTCTGAAAACAATAACCTGGTAATTGAAGATGCGACAGAGGTTTTGATCTATATTTCTGCTGGAACTGATTTCAAAGGCTTTGTCTTTGAAGAAAAGACAAGCCTGTTTTTGGCTGCGGCAATGAAAAAAAGTTACGACCTACAAAAACGCAGACATACAGCTGCGTTTGGCAAATTTTTCAAACGAGTTTCCCTCGATCTTGGTGAAGGACCTTCATCGACTCTGTCAACAGATCGTCGGATAGCTAATTTTTACAACAATTTCAATAAGGATCCATCACTTGCTACCCTGTTTTTTCAATATGGAAGATATCTGAGTTTGAGCAGTACAAGGGTCGGGCTGTTGCCTCCTAATCTGCAAGGCTTGTGGGCGCAAGAGATCAATACGCCTTGGAATGGCGATTATCATCTGGATGTAAATGTGCAGATGAACCATTGGCCTCTTGAGGTAGTCAATCTCTCTGAATTGAATTTGCCACTTGCAGAGCTGGTGAAAAGTCTCGTTGAACCAGGAAAGAAAACCGCAAAAGCTTATTATAATGCAGACGGTTGGATAGCACATGTCATTACCAACGTATGGGGATTTACAGAGCCAGGTGAAAGTGCTTCCTGGGGGGCGTCAAACGCGGGATCAGGGTGGCTATGTAGCAATTTATGGGATCATTATGCTTTTACGAATGATTTGAAATATCTAAAGGATATCTATCCAATACTGAAAGGCTCCGCAGAATTTTATAAAAGTGTATTGGTAAAAGACCCTAAAACAGGCTGGATGGTTACTTCTCCTTCTGTTTCACCAGAGAACACTTTTTACATGGCTAATGGAAAGACAGCAAGTATTTGTATGGGGCCGACGATTGATAATCAGATTGTGAGGGAACTGTTTAGCAATGTGATCACTGCGTCAAAGCATCTGAAAATTGATGTAGAATTTAGACGGGATTTAGAGAATTTGCTGCAGGTAATACCCCCATCCGGAGTGATCAGCAAAGATGGACGCATACAGGAATGGCTGGAGGATTATAAGGAAACCGAACCGACTCACCGTCATGTTTCTCATTTATATGGAGTTTATCCAGCATCATTAATCACACCTTTATCCACTCCCAAACTTGCAGAAGCTGCAAAAAAGACGCTTGAAGTAAGAGGGGATAATAGTACGAGCTGGTCTATTGCCTACAAGACGTTGTTTTGGGCAAGGCTGCATGATGGAAACAGAGCTTTCAAATTGATCAGAGAAATACTAAAACCTGTAGCCGACCGGAATAATATGGGCGGTGGCGGCGGTGTTTATCCGAACCTGTTTTCAGCACATCCTCCATTTCAAATCGATGGTAATTTTGGAGCTACGGCTGGCATTGCAGAGATGCTTTTACAGAGCCACGATGGCTGTATAGATTTGCTGCCTGCTTTGCCTGATGCCTGGAAAAACGGTGAAGTTAAGGGACTCAAAGCGAGAGGTAATTATATCGTGGATATGAAGTGGAAAGATGGTAAAATTATCAAATATGCTATACATTCTGCTAAACCAGACAAAATTAAGATAAGACTCAATGGTAAGTACCGCTTCTATACCACGCTTAAAAATCCGCGAATCGCCAGGCTTACTAAGTCTCAGCCTTAGTGATCCAGCTGAAAACAAGCAATTGAAATTAAATTATAAAAAATGGAAGTAAAAAAATACATTTCTAAATTAGGTTATTATCTATGTCTTGCCTGCATTGGAGGTATTGTTAACTCCTCCACGACCTGTTTTGCTCAAAAGCAATCTATTGAATGGTCACCAGTAGGATATGTAAATCCTTATATGGGAAATATTAGTCATCTACTTGTCCCGACATACCCTACAGTACATCTTCCAAATAGTTTACTTCGGATTTATCCGGAAAGATCTGATTTTACGTCGGATAAAATCTATGGTTTACCCATCGTCGTAACGAGTCATAGGGGCAGCTCTGCATTTAACCTTAGCCCTTTGCAGGGAAATGTTAAAATTGAGAAGTCTGTTATAGATTATAGTTACGATCGAGAAAAGGTTACGCCATTTTCTTATCATGTTTATCTGGACGAAAATGATATCTCGGTAGACTTCGGTGTGTCTCATCAATCGGCCATATACAGCTTTAATTTTAGCGGTACAGAGCCGAAGTTTCTCTTATTCAATTCGAAAAATGGACAGCTACAATGGGATGGGAGCGGACTGTCGGGAAGTCAGGAAATTGGAAATAATACCAAAGTATATATTTATGCCGAACCCAATGTACAGCCAATAGCTATTCAAGGCCTTAAAAATGGGAAGTTATCTCCTGTTAATACAGAGAAAGGTGAAGATGCTTGTTTGCTATTAAGTTTTAACAAAAATCAGTCGGATATAAAAGTCAGATATGGAATTTCCTTTATTAGCGATGAGCAAGCCAAGGCCAATCTTAGACGTGAAATAAAGAATTTTGATATAAAAAGCGTAACCGATAGAGGCAGAAAAATTTGGAATGATGTTTTAGGAAAAATCAAAGTTGAAGGTGGTACGGAAAATGAAAAACACATATTCTATACGTCACTTTATAGAACATTTGAACGGCCTGTTAATATTTCGGAAGATGGAAAATATTTTAGTGCATTCGATGGTACAGTTCATGATGATAATGGACAGCCTTTTTTTACAGATGACTGGATTTGGGATTCTTATCGGGCACACCACCCGCTGAATGCACTTATTGATCCAAAAAAGGAGTCGTATATATTAAATTCCTTTGTTAAAATGGCAGAACAAATGAATGAACACTGGCTTCCTACTTTTCCGGAGATAACTGGGGATAGTAGAAGAATGAATTCAAATCATGGGGTAGCTTCTATTTTAGATGCCTATGAAAAAGGAATACGTGGTTTTGATTTAGAAAAAGCTTACAAGGCCGCGAAAGGGGCTTTAACGGAAAAAACATTGGCACCGTGGTCTGCTAAGCATGCAGGGAAATTGGAAGAGTTTTTTAATAAAAATGGTTACATTCCTGCATTATATCCAGGAGAAAAAGAAACTATTCCTGAAGTCCATTCCTTTGAAAAAAGGCAGCCCGTAGCTGTAACCTTGGGAACCTCCTATGATCTGTGGTGTCTATCAAAGCTGGCAAAAATACTTGGTTACAATGATGATTATGCACTTTTTTCGAAACAAGCATTAAATTACCGGAATCTATTTAATGAAAAGACCAAATTTTTCCATCCCAAAGACTCTTCGGGTAAATTTATAGAACCTTTTGATTATGTCTTCTCTGGTGGGTTGGGGGCAAGGGAATACTATGGGGAAAACAATGGATGGATTTATCGTTGGGATGTTCAGCATAATATTAACGATCTGATACAACTGATGGGAGGTAATAAACAGTTTGTTGGATATTTGGATGAGATGTTTAATGCTTCGTTAGGAACAGCAAAATTCGTGTTTTATTCTCAATTGCCAGATCATACAGGCAATGTTGGACAGTATTCCATGGCAAATGAACCATCTTTACATATTCCATATTTATATAATTTCGCCGGAGAACCATGGAAATCCCAAAAAAGGATTAGAACCTTGATAAACCAGTGGTTTAGAAATGATCTTATGGGAGTCCCCGGTGATGAAGACGGTGGAGGTCTTTCTTCATTTGTTGTATTTTCGCAGTTGGGATTTTATCCTGTTACTCCGGGAAGCACAACCTATACAATTGGAACACCATTTTTTGAGAAAGCTGTAATCAAACTTAATGATGGAAAGGAATTTATTATAGTGGCCAAAGGTGCGTCAGAAACTAATAAGTATATTCAATCGATAAAAATAAATGGGATAGAACTTACTAAACCATGGTTCGATCATAAGCAAATTGTTAATGGCGGGAAGCTGGAATTCGAAATGGGGGCAAAGGCAAATAGAAACTGGGGAACTAATCCGTAAATATGAGCCCCGCAGAATATCGGGCTCATTTTGTTTAGATTTTCTTTTGTTCTTGGTGCTGCCCCGCTCAGTGTTGGTTGTTCGATGATCCGGCCTTTTAACGCTGATTGTTCGACAAAAGTACCCGTTTGCCTAAGTTACGGCGCAGAAAGGGCGGAGAAGCTACGAACCAGGACGAAGCCGGGACACACTTTAGGGCTGCATTTTCATAGGGTTTGTCGTTTTATAATCCGGTTAAAACTGTGCAGTTTCTAAGCCGTTGGCAACATTTCCAACAGATAGGGCAGTGCCGGATTGGCATTGTCCTTTTTCCATGTCGCAAACAGCGCGGTTTTTTGAGGGACATTTGTCAGTTCAATAAACCTGATGTTGGGATTGTCTGTATGTGCAAGGGAAGTAGGTATGATCGATAGTCCCATTCCATTTTCTACCAGCCTGAAAATGGTAGGTGCATGGATGGAACGGTGAGCAACTTTGGGTACGAAGCCCTGGTCGGCACAGAGATTTAGGATCTGCTGATAATACAACTGACTTTTATCGTTTGGAAATAAGATGAATGGCTCCTGAGCCAGCTGCGCAATATTGTGAAATTTTTTGCTGATCATAGAATGAGCGGCAGGCAATACTAAAGAAAATGTTTCCACATACACCCGTTTGTTGATAAACCCCTCCGGTAAATGATTACTCCTCATGAAACCAATATCTAGCAATTCATTTTGCAAATGCATGAACTGATCCGCATTACTCAGCTCATCAAGCTGGAACTTGATATTTGGGCAGTCGCTGTTGAACAGCTTAAGTACATCAGGCAGTACAGACTCCATGGCCGAGGCCACAAAGCCTATTCTGATCTGTCCTGTATTGCCCATTTTCAGTAGTTTTATGTTCGTCACTGCAGTTTCTATCTTATTCAGAATTTGCTGTACCTCTTTGTAAAATAAGCTGCCCGCATCAGTCAGATAAACCTTCTTGTTTGTCCTGTCAAATAATTGAACTTTCAGAATTCCCTCTAATTGCTTGATCTGCTGACTTAAGGCAGATTGAGATATAAAAAGCAGCTCAGAGGCCTCCCGGTAATGTAATTTCTCTGCCAGAACTTTAAAATAAGTGAGATGCCTCAATTCAATTTGATTAGTGATACTTATCATTACTTAATTAATATGAATTGTCAGTAATGATAAATGTAGAGATATTTGACAACAAACGAAATATAAACATGATTAAAAAAGTACTTACACTCGGACTTGGAAAAGTAGGCACACTGGTTGGTTCTCTATTGAGCAAGCAATTTGAGGTAACGGGTATGGATAAACAAGCACCACATTATTCATTTGATCTTCCATTTAAAGTGGTAACAGGAGATGTAACGGACATCCAATTGATGGAAAAGATCATTTCTGAGCACGATGCGGTCGTATCTGCGCTGCCTTACTTTTTAAATAAGGCGATTGCAACCATTGCCCATAAACAGGGAAAACACTATTTTGACCTGACAGAAGATGTGGAGACCACCAATTATATTATTGGGTTAAGCGAAACGGCGACTTCTGTTATGGCACCGCAATGCGGGCTGGCTCCAGGTATTATTGGTATCATAGGTGCGCATTTAGCCAAAGACTTTGAAAAATTACGTTCTATAGAAATGCGGGTAGGTGCATTGCCTAAATACCCTAATGGAGAAATGGGTTATTCTTTTACCTGGTCTGCAGCTGGAGTAGTCAATGAATATATAAATGATGCCGAAGCCATTCACAATGGTAAGCGTAAACAGGTTGTTTCCCTGCAAGGGAAAGAAGCCATCAATATAGATGGGGCAGGATATGAAGCCTTTTATACTTCAGGAGGTTTAGGTACCATGTGCGAAACCTATGAAGGAAAAGTAGATAAGTTAGACTACAAGACTATTCGTTATCCCGGACACTGCGATTTAATGAACTTTCTGATTCACGAATTGCATATGAAAGACAATAAACAGCAATTGGAAGATATTCTTAAAAATGCAAAACCGGAAGTTCAGGAAGATGTGGTACTGATTTATGCTGTGGCCGAAGGATGGAAAGATGGTCAAATGAAAAGGAATGAATACTGTAAATCATGTGCTCCGATGCTTATTGACGGACAGCACTGGAGGGCGATATCCTGGACAACAGCAGCTAGTTTAGTTGCAGTAGTAGAAATGGTCGCGGCAGGGGCATTACCTTCTAAAGGATTTATCAAACAGGAAGAAATCTCTTTTGATGCATTGCTGGCTACCCAAACCGGCAGTTTTTTTAAATAAAGGATATGAATTTTAATAAAAATAAGCCCTTAGACGTTTTTTTGAATATACTTTTTGAAAGGTACCGGGACCAGGTGCCGGCCGTAAAGAAGATCACCAACGCACTCGTTGAAAGGGGGGTGATCGCGTCACAAAATGAGATCATCAATGATCATATAGCCTTCAGAACAATGGGTGTCCCGAATTTAGGGATAAACTCCTTTGAAAAGATATTTCTGCAGCATGGTTATCAAAAAAGGGACTATTACCATTTTGAAAGTAAAAAACTGAACGCCTATTGGTATTCACCGCCTTCTGCTGAATATCCAAGGATTTTTATGAGCGAACTGATCGTAGACCAGCTCTCTGATCGTGCCCAAAGCATCATTCAGCGCTACACGAAACATATAGAGAAAGATCCTGTTGATCTTTTAGATCTTGGTGACGGAAAGGCTATTGGAGAATTTTTTCACCAATCTCTTTGGGAGCTTCCCAATAAAAAAGATTACCAGGATTTGCTTGAAGAAAGCGAATATGCTGCGTGGGTCATCTTTAACCGTTATTACTTAAATCACTATACGATTAGTGTTCACGACCTGAAGGAGGGTTATAACACATTGGAAAGCTTTAATGAGTTTGTAGAATCACTGGGATTGAAACTGAATGCTGAAGGTGGAAAAATTAAAGTAAGTCCGGATGGCTTATTGCGCCAGAGCAGCACCGTGGCTCAAATGCATCTGGCAGGTTTTTCTGATGGGGAAAGCATGCCAATAGCAGGGAGCTATGTAGAATTTTCTGAACGTCTGGTGTTGCCGGAATTCAGAGACTTACCCGCTGCGTCTATTAGGCCCGAACACCGCAGAGAGGGTTTTGAAACAGGTAACGCAGATAAAATTTTTGAAAGTACATATATCAGGCAAACGGAATCCTGATTAAACAAAACGAAATGAAGATTAATCAAATTTTAAAAAGATTAGGGATTGATGCAGTCAATCAGGGAACCTCTACAGGTTCTTCATGGCTAAGTTCTGATGGCAAACAAATTAGCTCATTTTCTCCGGTTGACGGGACCTTGATTGCAGAAGTTCAAAGTACCGATGCAGCCAATTACGAAATTGTGTTAAAAAAGGCACAAGAGGCATCTTTATTCTGGAGAAATATTCCAGGACCCAAACGTGGCGATATCGTACGTCAGTTTGGAGATGCGCTCCGCGAACATAAAGAAGATCTGGGGACCCTGGTTTCCTATGAAATGGGTAAAAGTTTGCAGGAAGGTTTAGGTGAGGTTCAGGAAATGATCGACATCTGTGATTTTGCTGTTGGACTTTCCCGCCAGCTTTACGGATTAACGATGCATTCGGAAAGGCCAAATCATAGAATGTATGAGCAATGGCATCCTCTGGGTATTGTAGGGATCATTTCTGCTTTTAACTTTCCTGTTGCAGTTTGGGCATGGAATACTGCCCTGGCCTGGGTTTGTGGAAATGTATGTGTCTGGAAGCCCTCTTCTAAAACGCCACTCTGCGCCATTGCGTGTCAGCAAATTATAGCCAGAGTTCTTAAATTGAACGATATGCCTGAAGGGATAAGCAACTTGCTGATTGGCAATGCAGCAGGGGATATGATCAATAATGATAAACGTATTCCACTTGTTTCCTTTACCGGATCTACAAAGATTGGAAGAATTGTTTCTTCGGCAGTGGCTTCAAGGTTTGGACGTAGTATTCTGGAATTGGGTGGAAATAATGCAATTATTGTTTCTAAAGATGCAGATTTGGAAATGTCTGTTATCGGGGCGGTATTTGGAGCAGTTGGTACTGCAGGACAGCGCTGTACTTCTACCCGAAGACTAATTATCCATGAAGATATTTATGAAACGTTGAAGGCTAAACTGGTAAAGGCTTATGCCCAGCTTCGCATAGGTGATCCTTTAGATCAGAATAATCATGTGGGGCCACTTATAGATAAGCAGGCGGTTGAGATGTACAACAACGCAATTGCGAAGGGAAAAGAAGAAGGTGCTGTTTTTGTTGTAGAGGGTGGGGTATTGGATGGTGATGAATTCGTCTCTGGCTGTTATGTTAAGCCATGTATTGCCGAGGTTAAAAATGAATATGAAATTGTACAAGATGAAACATTTGCTCCGATACTTTATCTGATTAAGTATAAAACCCTGGAAGAGGCTATCGCTTTGCAAAATGGTGTGCCTCAGGGCTTGTCGTCGGCAATTATGACCCTGAATTTACGTGAAGCAGAACAATTCTTGTCGGCAAATGGCTCTGATTGCGGGATTGCTAATGTAAATATCGGTACATCGGGCGCAGAAATTGGTGGTGCATTTGGAGGCGAAAAAGAAACAGGAGGAGGAAGAGAAAGTGGTTCTGATGCCTGGAAAGCTTATATGCGCAGGCAAACAAATACCATCAACTATTCAAATACACTGCCCCTGGCCCAGGGTATAAAATTTGACTTTTAAGAGTTCATCACCTAGAAATAAATAAGCTTAAAAAAGGAGCCGTTTCATGAAAATGAAAACGGCTCCTTTTTTATTTTAAAAATTCTGACAATAAATTTGGTAAACCGATTGGTTGCGTTTATATTTGCAACCAATCGGTTTACTATTTAATAACTAACCCATGAGAAGAGATATTTTTCAAGCTGTAGCTGACCCGACCCGAAGGGCGATTATTGCCTTAATAGCCTTACAGGCAATGACACCAAGCGCGCTTGCTGAGCATTTTGATACCACCAGACAGGCCATATCAAAACATCTAAGGATATTGACCGAATGTGAACTGGTAAGGCAAGAACATCAGGGGCGGGAAATCTATTATCAGCTGGAGATTGAAAAAATGAAAGAAATAGATAAATGGTTAGACCAATTCAGGAAAATTTGGGAGAACCGATTTGAACAACTTGACGAACTTTTATCAACCATTAAAAAACAAAGACAATGAACCACAATCTAAAATTCGACTTCGTTGCAGATAAGAAAAAAAATACGCTGACCATCAGACGTGAATTCTTAGCTGAACGGCAACTGGTTTGGGACTGCTACACCAAGGCAGAACTTCTTAATCAATGGTTTGCACCCAAGCCATTAACCACAAAGACAAAATCAATGGACTTTCGTGAGGGCGGGCACTGGCATTATGCAATGGTGGAGCCAAATGGCACAGAGTACTGGGGCTGGACAGAATACCTGAAAATCAAACCGATTGACTACTATACAGCATCAGACGCTTTCAGTAATGCAGAGGGCGAAATAAATAAAGACCTGCCATGTGCAGAGTGGCTTGTAAGTTTTATAGATGCAGGAGAAAATGCCATTGTTGAAACCGTAGTAACTTATAAATCTCTTTCAGATCTGGAACAGGTTATTCAAATGGGAATGGAGCAGGGGATGACCGCAACCCTCGAAAAATTAGACGAATTATTATTTACTATAAAACAAGGTAAAAATGAGCAATAAAATCGTTGTTAAAACTACTGTACATGCAGGTATTGAAAAAGTTTGGGACTACTATACAAACCCGGAACACATTACAAAGTGGAACTTTGCAGATCCTTCCTGGCAATGTCCTTCTGCATCAAATGATATGCGGGCAGGAGGAAAATATTCGGCAAGAATGGAAGCTAAAGACGGAAGTTTCGGTTTTGACTTTGAAGCAGTCTATGACGAGGTTGCTGAGGGAGAGAGATTTACCTATACCATGCCAAACGGAAGGCAGGCATCTGTTGTTTTTAAGAAAGACGGAGATCAAACCGAAGTCACGGTTACATTTGATCCGGAAACAGAACATCCTCTGGAAATGCAAAAAAATGGTTGGCAGGCTATACTGGACAACTTTAAAAAATATACAGAGTCAAACTAAGACTATAATCTAATGGAGCATCCCTGGTTGTCAGCAAAATAAAAAGTTTACGGCCAGGGCTGTTTAAAAGTTTTTTTTATAAATTGAAGGCAAAACGCCAGTGATGCATTCAATTCTACCTTTTTTACTAGCCATGATCATGGTCATCGTACTGTTGAACATGTGGGCTGCAAAGCTCAAAATTGCTTATCCCATTCTATTGGTGGTTGGGGGGCTGTTGATCAGTTTTATACCTGGATTGCCCACGGTAAAGATTCATCCTGATCTGATTTTCTTTATTTTTCTTCCCCCGATGCTTTTTGAGGCTGCCTGGTCTATCTCTTTTAAAGAGATGAAAAAATGGTGGCGTATCATTGGTAGTTTTGCTTTCCTTGTCGTTTTTTTTACAGCATTATCTGTGGCCCTGGTGACCAATTACCTGCTCCCGGGCTTTACCATTGGACTTGGATTTTTATTGGGCGGCATTGTATCTCCACCTGATGCAGTAAGTACAGGAGCTATTACGAAATTTGTTAAACTACCAACGTCCACTTCGGCTATTTTGGAGGGTGAAAGTCTGTTAAATGATGCGTCCTCGCTGATCATCTTCCGCTTTGCGTTGGTGGCCGTTGGCACTGGTCAGTTTATCTGGCAGGATGCGGCGCTGAGTTTTGTGTGGATGGTTGTTGGTGGCGCGGGTATTGGTTTATTGTTGGGCTGGATATTTGTCCAGGCACATAAATACTTGCCTACTGATGCACCTTCAGATGTAGCACTTATGCTCATTGAACCTTATTTTATGTACTGGATAGCGGAGCAGGTACATAGTTCTGGCGTGCTTGCAGTGGTAAGCGGCGGTTTATTTATGTCTGCGAGAAGGCTGATTTTTTTGAGCAGCACGAGCCGCATAAGAGCATTTAGTGTATGGGAAAGTTTCATATTTGTCTTGAATGGCATCGTCTTTATGATTATCGGTCTTTAATTTCCCGAAATTATAGGAGGATTGCGATCAAAAGGGATTCCTTTGAATACGGCCATCGGTTATGGTGTGCTGGTTACAGGGGTTTTAATTGCGGCTCGTATCATCAGTTCCTATGCCGCGATGGTAGCTACGTTGATCTTCCGCCCGAGTGTAGCGCCTGCTGTATCTTCCAGTAGAATGCGCTGGACTATTCCATTGTTTCTTGGCTGGACAGGGATGCGTGGTGTGGTATCGTTGGCTGCTGCATTATCCATACCTGTAGCATTTGACAATGGGATTGCTTTTCCGAACCGGGATTTAATACTGTTTATTACTTTTGTTGTTATATTACTTACACTCGTAGTGCAAGGGCTTACACTTCCGTACTTTATTAATCGTATGGGGCTCTCAGGTCAAATATTTAATGAGGAGGCTGAAGAATCGGCTAGGCAAAAAATGAAGCAGGGACTAAAGGAACATGTCTATAAATTCCTTAAAAACAAGTATGATAATGAGTTGAAT
>Ga0105237_10002191_pt1 | contig 24446 bp, 20 predicted proteins | sample KBSC24metaG_FD_81520 | JGI IMG/M metagenome (GOLD analysis project Ga0105237, IMG submission 81520) | Corn rhizosphere microbial communities from Kellogg Biological Station, Michigan, USA - KBS C2-4 metaG | ecosystem: Host-associated > Plants > Roots > Rhizosphere > Soil | place: Michigan, USA...
GAACTGAAGGAAGTCGGGCTCGCTCATGGAAAAATAGACACGCATATCCTTTGTTTCCGATACGATGGTAAGCGCACCATCCATGCCCTTGGTGACAAGGCTTCCCGTTTTGTAAGGAATGGTTCCTACATACCCATCGCTGGGAGCCGTAATGGTGGTATAGTTGAGATTGATGCCGGCAGATTCCACGGCCGCCTGGGCCTGATCCACTGCGGCTTTGGAGTTATTATACAGTGCCTCGGCCGACTTCAGCTGGACGCCCGACACTACATTGTTTTCCACCAGGGGCTTCAGCTTGTCTACGTTGATCTGTGCATTTTCCATCGAGGCCCTGGCAGCCACCAAGGCAGCCTTCGCATTGTTCATCTGCTCTTCAAAAGGCCTTCTGTCGATGTGGAACAGCGTTTGCCCTTTATGTACATAAGCGCCCTCGTCCACCTCTATACCGGTCAGATAACCATCCACCTGCGGCTTTATCTCAACATCGCGTTTGCCCTGCACCGATGCCGTAAAATCCTCGTAAGTAGTGACAGGCATCATCGCGGCTGTAATGACAGGAAGTGAAGGCGGAGGCATGGCCCCATTGCCGGCTGTCGCACTTCCCTCCCTACAGCTATACATAAGTGTGATAACAACGGGAGAGCAACCTGCAGCCCTCAACAGCCATAAAATAGGATGGAGTACTTGGGAGCGCTTCATTTTATGAACATTTAAAATATTCACAATAAATTTAACATTTATATTTGACAAAATATTCCTGATGAGCAAAGCAATTGAAAATTGCAGGATACTGGTTGTAGGCTGTGGAAATATGGGCTCTTCTCACGCAAAGGCCTATCATGACCTGGACGGATTTACTATAGTGGGACTGGTCTCTGGCGGCGAGAGCAAAGAGGTCCTGAACCGGAAATTGGGTGGCGGCTACCCCCTGTTCGACAACTATGAGCAGGCCCTGGCCGCTACCCGTCCGGACGCAGTCTGCATATCCACTTATCCCGACACCCACGAAGCCTATGCCCTGAAAGCCTTTGAAAAAGGATGCCATGTCTTCATCGAGAAGCCGTTGGCAGACACCATACAAGGCTCTGAAAGGGTGGCACTCGCCGCCGCCAAAGCGGATCGCAAACTGGTGGTAGGCTATATCCTGCGCCATCACCCCTCCTGGCAACGTTTCATCGAAATGGCCGGACAGCTGGGCAAACCCCTGGTGATGCGGATGAACCTTAACCAGCAAAGCCATGGGAGAATGTGGACCGTTCACCGCAACCTGATGAAAAGCCTCAGCCCCATCGTGGACTGTGGGGTTCACTACATCGACGTCATGTGCCAGATGACCCGCTCCCGGCCTGTACAGGTCAGCGCCATAGGAGCCAGACTCACCGAAGAGATCCCCGCCGGTAACTACAACTACGGCCAACTGCAGATCCGCTTCGAAGATGGGTCCATAGGTTGGTATGAGGCGGGATGGGGACCCATGATCAGCGAGACGGCTTTCTTCGTGAAAGACGTGATAGGGCCCAAAGGCTCCGTCTCGATCGTGGCCAAAGAAGCTGGCGGCAGCGGAAAATCCGATTCGGTCGAAGCACACACGAAGACAGAATCCCTCCGCTACCACCAGGCCGGCCTTAACGCACAGGACGAATTCCTGCAGCCTGACACCTGGATCAACCTTGAAGACGAGCCGGATCATGACGAACTCTGCCGCCGGGAACAACAATTCTTCCTGCGGGCCATACGGGAGAATATCGATCTCACCGATGCTACCCAGGATGCCGTCGCCAGTCTCCGGATCGCGCTGGCCTCCGATGAGTCGGTTCGCACCGGTCAGATCATAAAACTTTAAAATAGCATGTAGATATTTGTCCCAAGTTGATGCTTCCGGCAAAACCGGAAGCATTTTTTATTATGTTTACTTATGCGAAAAACCATTTTAGTTCTTACCCTATGCCTATCGTTTACACAGCCCGTATATTTAATGGCGCAGACCTTTGTACATCCCGGGGGCTTACACACACAAGCGGATCTCGACCGGATGAAAACCCAGGTAGCCGCCGGCGCACATCCCTGGATAGATGACTGGAACATACTGATCAAGGATTCACGGTCGAGAAATACCTATAACCCTACACCCCTGGCCAATCTTGGGGATAACCGCAACCAGGCAGATTTCGACGCCCACGCAGCCTACCTCAACGCCCTCCGGTGGTATATTTCAGGGGATACTACCCATGCCAACTGTGCGGCAAGAATATTAAATGCATGGTCCGCGACAGTGAACCAGATACCCACCGGCGCCGATATACCGGGTCTGAACGGACTCTCCACCTGCAATTTTGCCCTGGCGGCAGAAATTTTACGACTGTACCCCGGATGGGATGCCGCAGATCTCAGCCGGTTTAAGAATATGATGATCGCTTATCTCTATCCTCCCTGTAATGATTTTTTGTTACACCACCAGAACTCCTGTTCAACACACTTTTTCGCCAATTGGGATCTTGCCTGTATCGAGGCCCTGATGGCCATGGGGGTGCTTTGCGACGATACGGCAAAATTCAACCAGGGCGTTAACTATTATAAGACGGGCATCGGCAACGGCGACATCGAAAATGCCGTGTATTACCTCCATCCGGGCAATCTCGGGCAATGGCAGGAAAGTGGCCGCGACCAGGGGCACGTGCAGCTGGGGATAGGAGAGGCAGGCTATATTTGTCAGATCGCGTGGAATCAGGGACTGGACCTTTTCGCCTATGACAACAATCGTTTGCTGGCCGGGGCAGAATATGTGGCCAAATACAATCTATGGCAGGATGTGCCTTTCCAATATTACAACGATTGCGTGAACGACCGTCATTTTTATGTTTCCACTAACGGCCGGGGCGGCGTCACCCACCCTGTATGGGAACTGATCTATAATCACTATGCCGTGCTGAAGGGCTTATCTGCTCCGAACACTAAAATGCTCGCCGCAGTGACAAGACCCGAATATGGCGGCTACCTGGACCACTTCGGTTATGGTACGCTGGCATTTACACTGGACGCCGCCGCATCTCCCTATCCGCCTTCGCCCGTCCCCCCCGCACCCACGGGATTGAAGGCAACGGCAAGCGTCTCGCGGATAGACCTGCAATGGACACCTTCCGCCGGATATACCGCACAGGGCTACCGCGTGCAACGTTCCCTGTCCAGCGGCGGACCTTTTACTACGATCGCTTCATGGACAGGCAATACGAGCGCTCAATATACTGACTGGTCTGTAGGTAATGACACTACTTATTACTATGTTGTAGCCGCCATCAATCAGTCGGGGACAAGCAACAACTCCACAGAAACCAGCGCTATTCCAAAGGCAGCATCCACATCCCTGCTTGCAGGATGGTCGGGTCAGGATATTGGCAGCGTGATCACTGCCGGCAGCACAAGCTATGCCGGTGTAGGGAATAATACCTTCCTGGTCAACGGCTCCGGCAGCGGTATCGGCGGCACTGCCGATGCATTTCATTATACGTATACGACAGTCACCGGTGACATAACGATCTCGGCACGCCTGTTGAATGTAACAGGCACGCTAAGCAAAACAGGGATTATGATCCGCCAATCATTGTCGCCGGACGCGAAGACCCTCTTCATTAAGCTGGGCGATGTCGGCTGGCGTCTTGCAGCGTTCGGAACAAGAGCGTCATCGGGAAGTACCATGAACTGGACAGACGGAGATAAATTCACCTGGATACCCGTATGGCTCAGATTGCAGCGTGCTGGCAATACATTCACAGCATCCCAGTCTTCCGATGGCAGCACCTGGTTTACCATTGGTTCCAGCACCGTAGCGATGGACAGTACGTATTACGTCGGATTGGCGGCCAGCTCAGGCAACAGCGCCCTTGACAATAGTACCTTCGACAACGTGACCCTAACGACCAGGACAGGAGCGATCGCGCTTTCTTCCGACTCGCTCATGCTCTATCCAAACCCGGTGGTTGACCAACTCACCATCAAACTAAACGGGGCTTTTGCGAACACGGCTTCCCTTTCATTGTATGATGTTGTTGGCCGGCTTGTGAGCAGAACCACGATACAAAGTGGAGAAAATACGCTTCCATTCAACGATATGCCAGCCGGCGTCTATATTTTACAAATAAGCAATGGGGCGAAAAGGATCACAAGGAGGATTGTAAAACAATAGAAGGTCCCTGGCTGTTGCCCTCATATATGTTATTATCTGTTTTGCCGTTTTTAACGACATGGGCTTCAACACCATAGCCGTTATTATACTGGATCCGGTTGCCGCTGACGGTGATCTTCTCATTGCCGTTGAATAGAAATTCCGCCATCACGCCGCTGCTATCATTTGCTTCTATCAGGTTGCCCCGAAGCAACACATGCTTACTTTCTGCCACCAGGATGCCAAAATAGCCATTACGCGCGATTTCACAATTGGTAATGGATACATCGCTGCAATGGTCCAGGGATATCCCGCTGCCTGATGGCGATGTGGCCAGCCTGCTGCCGGAAACCTTGACACCGGTGCAGTGAGCCAGCAAAAGGTTGTGATTGAGTTTGGGGCCGGGCGGCACACCGGCGCCATTCTCCGAAAGATCGCAGCTGGTGATGGTGACCCCTTCCGCCCCACTGATGGAAACACCAGAATACGTGCCATTCCGGATAGTAAGGTCAATAAGAGCTATATGCAACATCTGGCCTTCCTTTTCTGCACGGAACAAAATGCCGCCACGGTTGTAGCCGCCTTTGGACGAACGATTCGTATTGGGGTCCGTACCGGGGTCTGTTCGAATGGATGCTTCGATGACCAGATCACGAATAGTAACGTCGTGCATATCTATATCCGCGTTGATCATGGCCTCTCTCTGGCCTGAGGCGGCATCGAGGAACAGAACAGTGGAAAGCCCCTCGCCCATGAGCGTAATTCCGGAAGGTATCTTCAACGTAGAAGGAAAAGTATGGATGCCAGCTTTTACAAGGACCCATTTGCTACCGGTGGCAACGGCAGAATCCAGCGCTTGCTGAATAGATTGTCCGGGTGAAACAACGATGGCGCCGGAGGGGATATCCGGACGGACCGAAGGATTCGCAGCCCCCGCCATATAGGCGATAGCGCTTGGCTTAGGCACCCCGGGGTTCTTAGCGCCTGCCCCCGGCACAGCCCCTGCCCCAACCACGGCTCCTGCCCCACCCCCCCGCACCAGGGGCGCACGGACCGCCGTCAGTATACTCCGGGAAGCTCTGGAACGTACCGAATCAGCCGCCCTCTTAGTATAAGGCAGGTCCACACCCCGCGCAGCATAATGCCGATAAACATATTCATAATCGTCCCGCAGCATTTTTACCCGTTGGGAAATGGTGCAATAGCAGTATGGGGTTTCTCCCAGTAAAAAACGGGCCGTATATTCAAATCCCAGCGCGATCCGGTCGCCGGCAATGGAGAACAGATCGGTCCCTTGCGTATATGCCACCTGTGCAGCACCCGCGAATTCGCCGATCCCCAGTTGTACATGCCCCTGATCGCGCGAACTTTCCTGGCATTGCCCGTTGGGGTAAATATATTTGAAGAGGCTTCCATTGGCCGGCGCATGTTTGAAATGATCGACGGCATTGTTATACAACGGGCGATTATCGGTGAATACGGCTATCGCGATCAGCGAGTGAATGATAGCACCGTCCCAGTTGCCATTCGCCTGCGGGAAATAAGACCGCATCAATGGATAATATACGGTCATCAGCATATTGCTGAACGCGGCTATATCCTTTTGCTGCCAGCCCGCATTGGTGTACCGCAGGATCTCCGCCGCGTTACAAAGAAGATGGCCCGTCCATCCCGCCAGCAATTTGGCGTCGTTATAATCGAGGTCCCACAGTGTTGAGGACCATACATTCAATATGTTGATCGCCCTGGCCGCATATCGTCTATCCCCGGTAATATACCAGACCAGCGCATAATTATACGCCATGTTAGCACATTTTGACAGATCATCTCCACCGATATTGGGTTTCCCATAAGGGCCCCGCAACACGTGTGTATGCGCTTTTACCACAAAATCGGTATCCACGGCAGCCTTAAGCCTGTCAAAAGCGCCCTTCCAGGGCTGTCCACCCGCAAGCACCACTTTCTTCATATAAGCGAGGTCTTGGGATCGCTGATTGATGCCCGGATGGACAAAAGGCTGTGCGATGTTTCTCAACGGGAGACAACAAACCATCCAAATGATCAAACGATGTTTTGTTCTCATTTTAAAGCATAACGTTTCATGCTGATCCTTGCCGTTCCGGTTCCCACCGCATTGAAAAAGATATAGGCCCTGTATTTCCCATCCGCCGTTTCTACCCATACCCCCGCATCCCCCTTGAGATTGATGGCAAAATTCGGCTGGTTCGAAAGATTGAGGCTCACAAAGTCGATATCGTCAATAAAGATACCGCCATATTGCTCGTCCGGAGCAAGGTTATGGTCCTGCAGATTAAACGTCTTCATCTCTTTGGCGCTCCTGTTGACGCCTGTTGGTAAAGTTACACCCGGCAAGTATTGCGGATCGGCCGCGGGCGCTACCAATGCATGGTTAAAAGCGCTGGTGGTGAGGTTTCGATATAGATAGACAAGGTCGATGCTGGCGGCATGGGCAGCAGCATCGGCAGCATTGTAGACCGCAGTGTCCCCGATGGAAATATACATCAGGTTGCCATCGCTGACGTTCATGTTGAGTTTCATATCCATCTTAGCGATCGTATAAGGGCCCATGATGGTAGAGATGCTTTCTCCGTCACTGCTTTTGGCCGTAAAGGTAATAGTAACCGTTTTGCCGCGGGCTGCTTCCGGTATCACATAATAATAACGGAGCGTAGCAGTCGAAGTATCGTGATTGTAGGTCACCGTTGTCGTCGCGTCGGTGGTTACGGAGGGAGTCCCTACGGGAACGCCGACATCCGCACCAGACTGATCCGTATAAAAGGACCTGTTCTCCATATAGGTACCGGGAGCTCCCGCAATGGAAGCCACCGCCGTACAGGATACCAGTTTCCCTTTAGAAGGCAGGATGGCCATGGCATAGGCAAATTCGATCGGCTGGCCTACGATATTCGGACCGAGGGTCCTTTTAATCGCCTGGTTCTGCAACTTGTCCGAAGGCGTCGGAGGAACATACCCCTCTTTCTTACACGAGGTGGCAAGCAGCGATAAAGCCGCAACCAGTAAAGAAGTAAAACCAATATTTATAGATAGGTATCGCATCGCGCTTTTTTTAAAGATTAACGTGGTTGAACGGTGATAATGACGGTATATGTCTTTTTGACCTGCCGGTCGCCGGATATCACCGTCCATTGACGGGGATGGGACAGATCAGAAAAGTCCGTTAAGCCTGTGATCTTAGGATCCAGTATACAATCCTGCGTAAGCGAGAACTGCGGGTATAAGTTCTTCAGATCGGTGCCGAACGCTACGGTTACCTTCACGGTCTGAGCCGTGGTGTCAATAACAGGGGAGCCCACACGGACAGTGACGAAATCGGTACCCAGCAATTCGAAGTTACTGACGGAACATTCTCTCCTTGTCGTGATCAACAGGCCATTCGAATCTACTGGCGTATCTTTTTTGCAGGAAGCCCATGTGAGTACCGCAAGCAGGACGGTCAATGCTATCGTTGTATTTCTTTTCATTTCGGTAAGAGTTTAAGGGTTATCTCCAGGGGATATTCTGTGTGAGGTTAGGATTTTTATCGCGCTCTCCCGGTGGTATCCGGAAGATATAATCCTGTTTGTATTCCAGGTCTGAAGTGTTCTGAAAATATTTCGTCAAATTAGTGCCCCAGGTGTCGGTACGTAATACGCCAGGGCTGCCCGGAGGTCCCCACACCCTCTCGATCGCTCTCCAACGGCGGAGGTCGAATGAATGTTGTCCTTCTGCGACAAGCTCGACGATCCTTTCCTGTTCGATGGCACTGAAGAAGTGCTGGTAGTTGTCCGTCTTCGATGCTGCCAGTGCCGGCAGATTGCCGCGGTGACGCACCTTGTTTACGAGAGCAATGGCATCGGCCTGCGGCCCGCTCACCTCATTGGTGGCTTCAGCATACATCAGGTAAACGTCAGCCAGACGTACCACCGGCCAGGCAAAATCGCCGTCGCTGCGGCCCTGTCCGGCATAGTTGCGTACAAATTTGCGGAACACGTATCCGGAGTTGCTTCCGTCCGTATTATAGGCGATATAAGTGACGCCGCCGATGGTGACATTTCCGCCCATTGTCTTGTAAATAAACGGAACAATACCGGTGGATACCAGCGACGCACTTCCCATGCAGACTTCATAATCCCATAGTAAGGTTGATTTCATGCGATAATCGCGGTTGGCATAGCTGTTGGGGTTGGTCGCCGAATTAGCCGTGGTCCTGGCAACATTACCGGAAGCCGGAACAGTAGGATTCATCGGTTTCATGGGAGTGGCAAAATCACCAGTTGTCAATAGCTGATACCGGTCTGCGATCTCATACCGCGGGCTTACCCAGCATTGTGAGTTTTCAACAGAACGGCCGGCGAAATCCCGCATCAGTTCCTCACCCTGGTTAGTGCCCGTGCCGCCATGCGTAAACACCATCAGCATTTCAGGATTGCCGTTGGCCTTTGGTGTAAACAACGAAAAGTAGTTCGGTAGTATGTCCGTCTTGCCCAGCGCGTCGATCTGACCAGGATCACCGTTCATATACAGGGTCAGGCCGTAATCATTGACGACGGATTTAAAATCGGCGGCCGCAGCCGTAAAGGCGGCGGTAGCTTTGCCAGCGTCGGGGGTAAAGCCATCCAGCTCGGGCCAGCCATTTTTATTCCAGGAACCCCAGTATAACTGCAGTTTACCACGCAACGCCAGCGCCGCAACTTTCGATGCCCGTCCCAGGGCCGATGCTGTCGTGGGAAGATTGTTGAAGGCATAGGTATAATCAGCCAGTATGGAATCTTTCACCTGGCCTATCGGCATACGGGAAAGTGTCGCCACATCGGAATTGCTCGTAGGCGCAAAAGTATAATAGGGAACATCCCCCCACATGGAGATCAGTTTGAAATAAGCCAGTCCGCGCAGCAGCCGTGCTTCTCCCTGGATGGTCTGGAGTACGGTCGAAGTGGCAAAGCTACCGCCGGATGCCTGCATTTTCGTAACATTGGCGATCACATAGTTGGCATTATCAATGGCCCCATAGAGATATTGATACATCTTGTCGAAGTATTGCCCATAGCCCGTGGGCGCAAACATAGTGTTGCTGGAACTCTGATAAGCATCTCCCAGTCTCAGGGTGCCGCTTGTAACACTTGTACCGCGGGTCCTTACATAGTCGGCCTGGCCGTCAAAATAATAATCCCGGTCAAAACAAGGTCTTATCGCCGCATACAGGCCATAAAGAGCGGAAGAGGCATCCGACTCTGTCTTCCAGAACGTTGCCGGAGAGGGTTGAGTGGTAGGGTTTTGATCTAACAGGTTTTTCCTGCAGGAGACCGGTAGTATCAAACAAAGGGCAAGTGCCGTAATGACAAATGCCGGATAAATGACTTTTATGTTGTTCATGTATAGCAAGTTTAGAAACCCAGCTGGGCTGTAAGAGAATAAGATTTGACCAGCGGATAGACATTGTTGTTGTTGCCGGCTTTTTCCGGGTCGAGACCAGGAAACGAGCTTACGGTTAACAGGTTCTCTCCGGATGCCGCAATACGGAAATTGGTAACCCCCAGCTTTCTGAACAACGGTTTGGGAAAGGTATAGCCCAGCTGAACGTTTTTCAGCCGGAGATAGCTCATATCATAAAGCCAGAAAGAAGTTTGAGCCGTATTGTTAGAACTTCCACCGATGCGGGGCCAGATGCCCCCGCGGTTCTCGACGGACCAGGGGTTGGTTACATCCTGCTGATTAACGGCATAACGCGTAGAACTGAAGTTGACATTGTTGAAGGCGTTCAACCAGAAATCCTTGCGGCCGGCCGTACCCGTCCACAACATACCAATATCGATACCTTTCCACGACGCATACGCATTTAACGTATAGCTGGTAGTTGGCCTGTCGCGGGATGCCTGTAAAGCCTTCTGGTCATTGGCATCGATCTTCCCGTCTCCATTCAGGTCCTCCCGGACCAGGTCCCCGGGCTGAGAGCTTTGCGGCGTGCTACTGTATATGTTACCCCATGTCTGGGCGATGCCGTTGTCTACATACGTGTATACATAATTGTAAGGCATGTTAATAAATACTGTGCTGGTCACGCCATTGTCGCCTTTGTAGGTAGCGCCGCGGGTGAGTAACTGGCTCCATTTTTCCAGCCTGGTCTTGTTGTAAGACCCGTTTACGCTGACGCCATACGTGACTGAGCCGATCCTATCCCTCCATGTAAGCGTAAGTTCCGCCCCTCGGTTGCGCATGTTGCCGATGTTCGTATTGGGTGCACTGAAGGCGCCCGTTAACAGGTTAGATAATTGAGAACCCTGGATGATGCCTTTTGTCAGACGATCGTAGACATCCATTTCCGCAGTCAGCCTGCTGTTCAGGAATCCAAGCTCTAATCCCAGGTTAAGCACATTGGTAGATTCCCAGGAAAGGTTCTGATTGACCAGCTTATTATTCACAAGACCGATGACCCCGGTTCCCCCGATGATATAATTATTGGCTGAAAGGGTGGTTTGCTGTTCATACCGGCCCACGCCGCTGTTATTACCCAGGGCGCCATAAGAGGCGCGAAGTTTGCCGCTGCTGAGAAATTTGTCAAGGAAAGGTTGCAGGAATTTTTCTTCCGTGAAACGCCAGCCCACAGCACCGGAGCCGAAATAACCATAACGCTGACCGGCGACAAATTTGGAAGAACCATCCACCCGCATGTCGCCTTCCAGCAGATACTTGCCATAGGCGGTATAGTTTACACGGCCGATATACGACCGGAGACCTTCAGCGCTGGAACTGCCACTGTTGGAAACGATATTGGGAAGCGCTCCGTCGATCTCCGTGATGGCGGGTGAAAGACGGTCGTTCCTCGAAGCTCCGAGCGACCGGTCGTTCCAATATTCTTCGCTGTATACCACCAGTGCCGATACATCATGGTTCCTTCCAAAATTCGTATGATAGTTCAGCCGGGCGTTCATCAATGTTTTATAACCATTCAGATTGGTATTGCTGACCGCCGCATTGGGCCCGAAATATACCCGGCTGCCATAGGCATTCGTCTGGAAATTGAATGCCTGGGCCGGCGTAGGAGCGCTCCAATTGAACTGGTTATAATAGGTCAGGTTATAGTCCAGACCCGCCGTAAGTCCTTTGACGGGGGTCCAGTCCCAGTACGTTGTTGCGTTGATCTCCTGCCGCGTCTGGTGATTGCGGCTGTTGATGTAATTCTGGTAAGGGTTATACGCCTGGGGATCTTCGCCATAAGCCATCACTCCGCCGAAATAGCCGCTCGCAGGATCGTAGGGGGTGATACCGGCGACGGCGAATTGCAGATCTGTACCGCCCGTATTGGCAGGATCGGGGTCCGTGAAGCCTTCTGCCAGCGCATAGGCAAATTCAGACCAGTTGCCATTGAACTTTACCCCCGTGTTCATATTGCTCTTTAACTTATAGTCGAAATTGAAGCGGGCATTATACTGTTTGTAGTCATTATTTATCTGGAGACCATTTTCATTTCTCGTACCCACCGAAATGAAGAAATTGGATCTTTCGCTGCCGCCGCTAGCAGATACATTATAGTTCTGCAATTTGCCATCCCGCATGATGATGTTCCACCAGTCCGTATTGGGATAACGCAACGGATCGATCATCCCCAGCGCCATCCACTGGTCGATAGTCCCATTCTTAAACGCCTGGCCTGCAGGAAGCGAATTGGTATAAGCGCGGCGTTGTTCCAAAGTTAAGGCCAGAGGATAATTTGCCAGGAAGTCGATACCCTTCGTAGCTTTTTCCAGCGCGGCATTGCCGTTGAAGGCAAAGAGCGTTTTGTTCATCCCCCTGCCGGTACGGGTAGTGATCAATATCACCCCATTAGCTGCCCTTGATCCATACACGGAGGCGGAAGAAGCATCTTTCAATACCGACACAGTCTCGATATCATTTACGTTCACGCGGTTGATATCGACGTCCGGTATTCCGTCCACTACGATCAGCGGAGCACTGTTATTGGGCGTTCCCAACCCGCGGATAAGAAGCGTGGCTCCATTCTTACCCGCCATGCCGGTAGACTGTGTAGCCGACAGCCCGGGAACCAATCCCGTGAGCCCTTCTGAAATATTGGGCAGCGCGCGCCCTGCAATCTTCTCATCGACATTCACCGTTCCCACAGCGCCTACGAGGTTGACTTTTTTCTGACGGCCATAGCCAATGACCACTACGTCGTTCAGCGCGCTCACCTGCTGCGCCAGCTTGATATTGTATTCGGCTTCACTACCAACGATGACCCTGGCAGCTTCACGATTACCATAAGAAAAAACCAGCGTAGCGCCGGCCGCGGCATTAATGGACCAACGGCCGCTGGCATCTGTGCTGGTCCCGGCTTTTGTGTTCCGGACAATTACTGAAACCCCCTGCACAGGATTGCCGGTGGAGTCTGTTACAACTCCTGTGACCTTTTTTACTTGTGCGACGGAGAACAGGGAAATACAAAGGAAAGAAAGAAAAAATGTCAGCCTTCGTATGAAGGCATTCCCTAACGGGATAGCGTGTACTAGCATAGCAGTCGTTTTGGAGATTTTAGTGCCGGTCCAAAACTTGCTAAAAAAACTGAGACCGTTTTATTATCGTCTCGATTTATTTACGCAAACGTTTACGAGATCTATTTACGCAAACGTTTACGAAACAACAATAAAGGGCAGCTATAACCGCTCAAACTCCACCCCTCGCTGCGCTGCATAAGCAGTTTCCAGTACGCGTATTTTAATATAACAAATAGTCAACGGTATCAATCCAACAACGCCAAAAGAACAATCTATCAATCGCCAGTAAACAGGTATCCCACGAACGGCCCCGGCTACAAACGCCAGGGGAAAGACGCCGATACAGGCGATCATCCCGAAGGTTATGATCCATTTATTTCTTACGGGATCACGCAAAGGACCGATAAACGCCACTGCAATCACCAAATGGGCAAAGGCCAGCCAGTCATACCCATAGGCTAAAAAAGGATAACGGCTGTTACTGTCGCGGAGGGCGTCATACACTCTCTCCACCCAACCATACAGAAGCCCCTTATTCCCCACCGGCCATGCACCCAGCAGCCAATGCAATTCCGTTTGCAGTGCAAAAGCGGTCGCCCCACTGAATATCAAGGCTATTATAAAAAAGAGTATCCATCGACGAATGCTCTTTTCTTGTTTTTTCAAATCCTTCATTTTAAAAAGCACTTTGAATTACAAAGTAACTAAATAAAATCCACTCTCCAAATACATTTCGTACAGAGAATTAAACTTTCTTTTTCAATGTGATCACGGTTATCTCCGGCCATATCCCCAAACGGCCTGAGAACGCTAAAAAACCGAAACCCCGGTTCACATACAGGTAACGGTCTTTTTCATTTGCCAATCCGGCCCAGTCAAGATAACGGTATTGCACAGGACTCCACCGTAGCTTGTCTGTCTCGACCCCGAACTGCGCCCCATGAGTATGACCCGAAAGCGTTAAATGGATAGTTGTTGGATGGAATCGGATCTTTTCCTCCCAATGCGTAGGGTCGTGAGATAATAATATTTTAAAAGCAGACGTCTCCACTCCTTCCATTGCCTTCCCGATGTCGCCCAACTGGATAAAACCCTTACCCCAGTTCTGCACACCGATGAGGGATATCTTTTGCCCGCCTTTTTCAAGCGTAACATGTTCGTCCAGCAACAACCGGTATCCCAATGTTTTATGATGCTCTTTCAACCGGTCGAGATTAGCCGCCTTTTCTGTCTCGCTGTTCCATTTTATATAGTCGCCGTAATCATGATTTCCAAGAATAGAGAATTGTCCAAACGGAGCCCTCAGCTGACTAAAATGAGGAATATAAGGCTCTATCTCCCAGGCTGCATTGTTCACCAGATCGCCCGTAAAAACAAACAGATCGCTTTTTTGCGCATTGGCCAGCCTGATCCCCTTTTGCACAGCCTCAGGGTTATCAAAGCTGCCGGAATGAATATCCGACAACTGTGTTATGGTAAATCCGTCAAACGCCTCCGGAAGATCATCAAAATAAAGCGTTTGTCTATGCACCCTGTAATCATATTTCCCCTTGAACATGGCATAGAGAAACCCTGTGAAGGGGACGGCAGCGATCAATACAGCCGTCTGGCTGATAAATCTACGACGCGAAGGGAAGAACGGCTCACCCGGGCTGCTATTGGACGGGGCCATGCCGCGAGCCTCTAAACCACGGTTCGCCCCTCGAGCCCCCCAGCCCCGAGCCACCCCACGCACGATCCCATAAAAAAACCGCCCGATATCCCCCAGGAACAACACCAGTACAAAAATAAGCTTGGTGACCAGAAACATCAGGAACAGACTGAACATCCATTCGTGGAAAGGCGTCATTCCCCGGGCCGTGCTATAACTACCCGCCCCGGCAAGAAATATTATCGTTACACCCAACGAAACAACCCAATATCCCCGCGTAACCAGCCGGCGCAACCAGGTTGACTTCCAGCCGGAAACAAGGGTTTTCAGGCCATTGTAGACATACCAGTCCAACAGCAAGGTTATTGCCGCAAAAACATAAAACAGTTTCAAAAATCCACTTCTGTGCATAGACTAAACATTTACATCTGCCTCAACAATTTGTTTATATATCTGCTCGAATTCTTCGCCCTTTTGTTTGTGTACCAGACCCGAGAATTTTATTTCAACATGTTTTAACAATTGAATACACAATTGTTTGTCGTCTTCCGACATATCATGAAGCATCATCTTCGCCAGCTGTTCCACCCGACCCAGGCAAATTGCAGTGGTCTTCTCACCCAATGGGGTCAGCATCAGTCTTTTCGATCGCTTGTCGGTTTTATCATTATACTCCTTTATCAATCCTTTATTTTTCAACCGGTTCAACATATCCGTCCCACTCGACGGCTCCATCAGATTGGCGCTTATCACTTCCGACTTGATCGGATCTTTCTGTTTCCGGATAGTCACGAGACACCCAAACTCCTCCAGCTGGTTCAGCGGCGTCCCCGCAAATGCCGCATAGGCATAGACAACATGCATCTTGTGGATACGCCCTATTATTTTCATCAACAGACCATCTGTCAAGGCCGGGACAACACCTCCTACCAACGGTCCCTTGTTTTCATGCTCCCGTTTACTCACCAGGAAATGTCTGCAAAAATCTTCTATGTCCGCATTGGGATGCTGCCGGGCATATTCTCCCCAGCGATTAACTAATTCAATGGTTTTTTCCATATTAATACTTCGGTTTCGAATCAAAAATAAAATATTTACCCCGGATTCGCATATTCTATCCGTTTCCGTAGTATCTTAGTATAGAATTACACCGAAACCGAATTAATTAAATCTCAAATGCAATGGCAACTCAAACTTTATTTCTGGTTTTCCTTGCGCTCCATCTTACTGGCTTTGCGCTATTCGTCGGCACAACAATTTTAGACCTGGTCACCCTTCGCCAATTCTGGAAGAATGAGGAAGCGCGCCCCGGCCTCACCCCGCCAGCCTCCGGGATCACCCAGCCAGCCCCCGGCGTCACCCGGCCAACTCCCGGCGTCATCCAGACGGCCTTACCGATCCTCACAACGTTCCGTTTACTAATGCGCATCGGCATTGCGACAGCCGTTCTCGCAGGCATCGGAATGATGGCCCTGACAAGAGGAGCCTTTGGAGAACAGCTCTGGCTGCGTATCAAAGTCCCCCTCGTTGTCCTTGCCGCGCTAAATCTCTTTATCCTGAGGAAACGACAGGATAAAAAAACGCTGACAATATTCCATACGGTGCAACTCACGATATGCGCCCTGATCATTATTCTAAGCGTTTTTAAATTCAACTGATATGAAAAAGAATAAAATTTTTTACTGGACCTCCACAGGAATTGTCACCGGCATTTTTTTATGGAGTGCCATGAATTTCGCATTCAACAAGGAAATGAAAGATGCATTTGCCCATTTTGGACTGCCCAACTGGTTCAGGATAGAACTGACGATAGCAAAGATCCTTGGCGCCCTGGCATTATTGATCCCGATGGTGCCCTATAAGGCGAAACTTTTTGCCTACGCGGGTTTCGCCATAACCCTGTTGTCTGCTCCCATCGCACATCTGACCAGCGGGGACAGCGTATTGCTGGAGATCGGCCACTCGTTTTTCTTCATCTGTCTTGTAGTATCGTATGTGTATTACGAGCGTATAAAAAAGGAGAAAGAAACATCTACTCCCGCTCCCGGGACAATAACTTCCCATTCATAAAAAGATGACTGAATAATGGCACTTCTTCCGGAGCCTCCCGCGTAAACAATGCCCCGATCAGCTCCTTTCTGTCAAAATCAGAAAACACCGTGAAGGTTCCCTTTTCCGTTATAAATATCGAAATACAGATATAAGCATATTTCGTCTTTCTCAAACCCGCCAGCAAAAGCGCCTGTCCGGCGAAAGCATTCCTATCGGGCGAAAGCTCAGCCCGCAATCTATAGGCAGCCAACACATTCTGCCGGACATTCCCCCTGGAAGGTTTATTAAAAAAGGAAAAAACCAATACGCTTGAATGACAGACTCGAAGCAGGTCCTGAAGAAAGGGAAAACAATCCCCCCGCTGCCGGATAAGGTCCACGGTTACATCAAATCTTTCCTGTATCATGTTGACATGTTGTTGAGCATGCAACAAGTTGAAATTCGGGTCTTGAGAACAGTTAATGGTGGGTATTCAGGACTTTTTTGTTTTTTTGATCTTACTCTTACTTTTAAAATACTCCGCCTCTACTAATTCGTATATCTGCCTTTCAGTAAATCCGCAGAAACTACCTACCATGTATATTTCTTCAATGGTAAAGCTTTCCACTTTATTCATTAATTTATTGAAACGATCAACCTTTTTTCCCAGATCCAATGCAACGACCGTTTTCGGAATGTATTTAAAAATATCATTGAACGAAACGATATGGCCCGCACCATACATGGTGTTGACAATAGTATACCGATCATCTCGCTTAATCATAGATCAAAGAAAAAAGTAATTTTCTATATAAGTCTTAATTACGTCCGTTTTGTCTTTTTTCACCTCCTGTCGCGTCCCTTTATTATACCCATTTTTTTAGTTTTCGAATCCTGAAATGCCTTCCGTCCACTCCGAACTTTTCTCTCGAAAAAATCACATAAGCCAACATCATTCTGCGTTTTAGCCCGGATGTCAAAAAGCGTTCCAACCCTCAAAATTACTAAAAATATTAGCATTTGACAAACTAAATAATTTAGCATTATCTACTTTTGTTCCTACAAGATCTCACCATGTATCTAGGCAAAACATACTTTAGTTTCAAGTACGGCACCTTTTCCACCGAAGAATTAGTCAATGCAGCAACAGAAGAAGGCCTGACCGCGCTGGCATTGACAAATATCAACACCACCTGCGACGCCTGGGATTTTGTCCAGTTCTGTCAGCAACAAGACATCAAACCCATCCTTGGAGTGGAGATCAGAAATGAAAATAAGTTGTTATACATCTTGTTAGCCGCAAATAATCAGGGATTTAAACAGATCAATGAATTTTTATCCCTGCATCAGTTGCAACAAAAACCCTTTCCCGACTGCAATTCCCTCGCGCCGGTCTTTACGAACGAAGCCGATGGATTTATCATCTATCCGTTGGGCAACAAATCCCCCGAACAATTGCTGGACAACGAACGCATCGGTGTCCAACCCACAGAGGCAGGCAAACTGCTCAAACAACCGGTCGCCGCCTACAGAAACAAATTCATCATCCGGCAACCGGTCACGTTCCAAAACAAAACATATTACAATCTCCACCGCCTCCTGAGAGCAGTCCACCGGAATACCCTGCTCACCAAATTACAACAGGATGACCTGGCCGGAGAAGAGGAATATTTTCTTCCACAGATCGACTTGCTGACGGCCTTTCGCCAATACCCCTTCCTCATTACAAATACGCATAAACTCATCGACGCCTGTTCGATCACCATGAATTTCAATGAACACAAGAACAAAAAATTATACACCGCCAGCCGCGAAGATGACCGCGTATTGCTCGAAAAGCTGGCCCGGGAAGGCTTCCGCCGGCGATATGGCAACAGCAGAGCCCATCGCGACCGTCTCAACAAAGAATTGCGTATCATCCACGAAATGGAATTCACCGCCTATTTCCTTATCACCTGGGATATGATCCGTTATGCCGAAAGCCGGCAATTCTATCATGTTGGACGGGGCAGCGGCGCCAATTCCCTCGTAGCCTATTGTCTCCGGATCACCGATGTCGATCCCATCGAGCTGGAACTGTATTTCGAACGTTTCCTCAATCCTCATCGCTCGAGCCCCCCCGATTTTGACATCGACTTTTCCTACCGCGACCGCGACGAAGTCATTGATTATATGTTAAAACGATATGGCAAAGAACATGTAGCGCTATTGGGCATGTATCCCACTTTCCAGCACAATGCCATTATCCGCGAACTGGGTAAGGTCTTCGGTCTGCCCGCAGAAGAGATCGACCAGCTGGCAGCAAAAGGTCGTCACAACGAGGATAAGATCCATCGCGCCATCCTCCAATATGGCAGCCTGCTTAAAGATTTCCCTTCTAACATGAGCATCCATCCCGGCGGAATCCTGATCTCAGAAGAGCCCATAGCCTGTTACGCCGCCCTCCACCTTCCGCCAAAAGGATTCCCGACAACCATGCAGGATATGTTCGTCGCGGAGAACATCGGCCTGCATAAATTGGATGTACTCAGCCAGCGCGGCCTGGGTCATATCAAGGAATGTGTCGAATTGGTAAAACGCAACCGGCGTATCGACATCGACATTCACGATACCAACAAATTCAAAAAAGATCCGGTAATAGCACAACAGCTCCGCACCGGCAATACGATCGGCTGTTTCTATATCGAATCCCCCGCCATGCGACAGCTGATAAAAAAATTGCACTGCGTCGATTACGAAACGCTGGTAGCAGCCAGCTCTATCATCCGGCCTGGCGTTGGTAAAAGCGGGATGATGCACCAATATATATACAGATATCACAACCCGGATAAATTCGAATACCCCCACCCCCGACTGAAAGAGATATTAGGCTCTACCTACGGTGTGATGATCTATCAGGAGCAGGTGATCCAGGTTGCGCACGAATGGGCCGGATTGGACATGGCCGACGCCGACCTGCTGCGACGGGCTATCAGTCCTAAATACCGGGGGAAAGGACAACTACCCGCACTAAAACAAAAATTCTTTGCCAACTGTCAGTCCTTCGATTACCCGGTGACGGCAGTAGAGGACATCTGGCGACAGATAGAAAGCTTTGCTGAATATAGCTTTTGCAAAGCCCATTCCGCCAGTTACGCAGTGGAAAGCTATCAAAGCCTATACCTCAAAACCTATTTCCCTATGGAATTTGCGGTGGCAGTGATCAATAATTTCGGCGGATTTTACAGCCGGGAGCTTTATTTCTATGAGTTGATGAAAAGTGGCGCCAACGTCCACCGCCCCTGCGTGAACCATAGCGATTACTATACGAATATCAATGGAAAGGACGCCTATGTAGGCCTCATCCATATCAAAGGTCTTGAACAGGCTTTCGCAGAAAACATTATTGCAGAACGCGACCACTCGGGCCCTTATACCGATCTCATCGACTTTATCGAACGTACCTCCGCCAAAACCGAACAGTTGGATATCCTGATCCGGACCGGCGCTCTTCGTTTCACCGGAAAAAGCAAAAAGGAATTGCTTTGGGAAGGAGATTTTTTACAAAGGAAAACCCGCGACACGATTGCCATCCCCCATCCCCTTTTCAAAGAGGCCCCTCTCTCTTTTACCTTACCGGCCCTGACCAGCTGGCCAATGGAAGACTGGTACGACGACGTGGAATTACTGGGATTTCCGGTGGGAGACCCTTTTGCACTGGTAGACGACGACCCGTCCTTATACCTGCCCGCGCGCGAGTTGACCAGCCACCTCGGTAAAACAGTCACCGTACTCGGCTACCACATCACTCATAAACCTGTCCGCACGGTGAAAGGCGAAACGATGAGTTTTGGCACTTTCCTCGATGCCGGCAAGGACTGGATCGACACGGTACATTTTCCGCCCATTCACGCCGCCCATCCCCCCCAGGCCGGGTTCTACCGCATCACGGGTAAAGTCATAGAAGAGTTTGGAGTTTATAACATTGAGGTTACGCACATAGAAAAAGCCCCCCTCAATTCTCGTCGCATAAACTAATACTATGTTTCTCAACGAACAAAGACAGATCGCCCATTTTGACCTTGACGCTTTTTTTGTATCGGTCGAATGCCTGAAAAACTCCCGTCTGAAAGGCAAACCGCTCATCGTCGGCGGCTCGGGTGACCGCGGCGTAGTGGCCGCCTGTAGTTATGAAGCCCGAAAATTCGGCATCCATAGCGCTATGCCGATGAAACTCGCCCGCCGGCTATGCCCCGAAGTTATTGTCATCAGAGGAGACATGGAATCCTATGCAAAGTACTCGAAGCTCGTCACCGATGTTATACAGGATAGTGTTCCCCTCTTTGAAAAAGCATCCATCGACGAATTCTATATCGACTTATCGGGAATGGATAAGTTCTTCGGCTGCAGCCTGTATGCCGGTGAATTAAAAAAGAAAGTGCTGAAGGAAAGCGGCCTGCCGGTATCCTATGCACTCGCCAGTAATAAACTGATCAGCAAGGTGGCCACTAATGAGGTCAAACCAAACGGACAACTGGAGATCCCCTTTGGTAAAGAAAAAAGCTTTTTGGCCCCCCTGCAGATCGCCAAATTACCCGGCATCGGGAAGGAAACAGCATACAAGCTGATAAGACGCGGTGTGGAAACTATCAGGACCCTCAGCGAGATACCCATCGAAATGCTGGAAACTATGCTGGGTAAAAATGGTATCGACCTCTGGCAAAAAGCCAACGGCATGGATGAATCCCCCGTTGTCCCCTACCGGGAACAGAAATCCATTTCAACAGAACAAACCTTCCAGGCGGACACGATCAATCTGAACTTTCTGCACGCACAGCTGGTCAGAATGACGGAGTCCATTGGTTTCGATTTACGCAACCAGGATAAGCTTACCGCATGCGTAACCGTAAAGATCCGTTATTCTAATTTTGATACGGTTGCCCGGCAAAAGACCATCGATTACACTAATGCTGATCATCTGCTGCTGCAGACAGCCCAGGATATCTTCAACAAGCTCTATGACCGCAGAATGCTGGTCCGGCTGCTGGGCATCCGCTTTACCCGGTTGATACCCGGTAATTACCAGATAAAACTCTATGAAGACACGCAGGAGAATATCCGTCTCTATCAATCTATCGATTCTATAAAAAAGCGCTTCGGAGAAAACTTGCTGATACGGGCAGTCGGTGTCGGGCGATAGCCATCTGCCGGGCATTTTTTTCGTAACTTACAGGGTTATGTATAACCCGCTGCCTTTATTAACTCCTGGTCTTCTCGGAGATGAACTGACAAAGGGAAAACGCTGGTTCGTCCGGCAGAACTATCCCCGGGGAATGACTACGGGTCTGAAAGCAGCCCTGTTAATACGATCTTACCCTACAGAAGAAAAGAGCGCAGCGGAAACACACCTGGCCGTCGTCGAAAAGGATAGACATGCCTTTCTATATGATGCCGGCCTCGCAGAACATCTCGAAAGATTACACCTTGCGGCAAAACAACCCACAGGATATAGAGTGTTTTATGCTGCACGAAAAGGGGTGGACTGGAAACCGCCCGGCCCCTATCAACAGAAAATGAGACACTATATTCGCAGCCTTCATCCCGCATGGGTGCCGCAGGAGGCAGGAAAAAAAATCGAGATCGGCCTATACGAAGAATTCGGACAATTTTTTCTTAAATTTAGCTATGACGGTGAAGACGACACCATACCTTTTGACCTGATAGAAAAATACTAATATGTGCCTTGACATCTCTTATTATTCAGCCCTGCAATTGATCGACGACTACTTCCCGGATCTTATCCACGACGGAGAGATCAATTTCGACCTGGACATGGGCGTGCATTTTATGGCCCTGGGATACAATCGTTATCCGGTGATCCTTTTTGAGAACGGTCACTACCACCGTAAACATTTCGAGTGGGGGATCATTGCCGAATACATGGATACACCGGAAAAGATCAAGGTTATGCGCAGATCGATGGTTAACGCACGCAGCGAAAAGATACTCGATGACAAACGCTCCTTCTGGCACCGTATCCGCCGGACCAGATGCCTTATACCCGTCACCGGCATCTACGAACATAGAGAAGTCAAAGGCTGGAAAAATAAAATACCTTATCATATCCAGCTAAAAGACCGCAAAATGTTTTGTATACCCGGTCTATACCACTTCAATACAAAAACGCCTTCCGATCCGGAAACAGGTGAAATGCGTGGGATGTTCACGCTTATTACCCGTGCGGCCAATTCCGTCATGCGCCAGATACATAACAGCGGGGACAACGCATTCCGCATGCCCCAGTTCCTGCCAAAGGAAATGGAGCTTGAATGGCTTCGACCCGATATTACCGATGAAGAGATCGGTAATATCTTATCATATGAAATGCCCGCCGACCAGATCGTCTATGATTCCGTGTTCAGCATCCGCGGCAGATCGCCGCGGCCCGACGGGCAACCCAAAAATGCCCCCTTCGCCTATGCCGATCTTCCGCCTTTGATCAACATTCCTTAAATTGCTTCGCGCAACCACCAACTTATGGAAAAAACTATCCCCACACTATATGAATGGGCAGGCGGCGAAGACGCACTGCAACGGCTGTTCTCTATCTTTTACGGCAAGGTCTTACAAGACGATTTATTAGGCCCCGTCTTCAAGACAATGTCCGCTGACCATCCTAAACACGTAGCCCATTTTGTAGCCGAAGTCTTTGGCGGACCGCCCAAATATACCCATGAAGACAAAGGAAGTCACGCCATCATGATTGCCCACCACATCGGGAAAATGCTGGACGAACCCAAAAGACAAAGATGGATACAACTCTTATTGTCGACTGCTGACGAGATCGGGCTACCCGACGACCCGGAATTCCGCTCCTCCCTCGTCGCCTACCTGGAATGGGGCAGCCGCATCGCCGTTATTAACTCGAAACAGACCGAAAATCCGATGAAGGAGGAAGAACCCATGCCCCATTGGGGTTGGGGCGAAACAAAAGGCCCTTATGTCCCATAACAATATCCCCCGTATATGAACATACTCCAGGACTGTCCGGTACTATTGTTTTTACTCACCGGAGCCGTCACCAGTATCTTTCTTAAAAAACTAACGCCCACGGCCGCAATTACCGGCGGTATCCTGGGCTGGATCGTTTACGCAGGCGGAGGATATACGGGACTGGGAATACTGGCTCTCTTTTTTATGCTGGGCACCGCCGCCACGTCCTGGAAAAAAAAGGAAAAATTATCCATCCGGGCAAATGCCGGACACCAATCAACACGAACCACAGGGCAGGTAGTTGCCAATGCCGGTGTGGCAGCCCTGGCCGCATTGATGGCCCTTTTCTTTCCTTCCCAAAAACACCTGTTTCAATTAGCTATGGCCGGTAGTATGTCGGCAGCCATCGCAGATACGCTTTCTTCCGAATTAGGAATGGTATATGGGCGTCGTTTTTATAATATCCTCACCTGGCATCCCGACGAAAAAGGAGAAGATGGCGTCGTCAGCATCGAAGGGCTGCTCATAGGTATAGCAGGCTCTGCGTTGATAGCGATGGTGTACGCACACTCTTTTTTTATCCTTGTACTGGCCGGTACCATCGGCAACCTGGCCGATTCCCTTCTCGGGGCCCTGTTCGAACGACGAAACATTCTTTCAAATAATACAGTTAACTTTCTCAATACCCTGACAGGAGCACTCGCAGTGGGGCTATTTGCCCAGATACCCCAGTTCCACACTTTTAGTTATCTTTAAGAAAACAACTTGTTCATGGACGAGTCCGAAAAGCTAAACCGTGTCGTCGAAGCGAGGATGAAATTGAAAACCCGCTTCGAAGAAAAAATTAAACAAACACCCTCGGTAGCAGACGACCGCCCCATGGGCTCAGGACGTCCCAATCGTCATGGTATGCCCGTCGTACCTGTCGGCCAGGTGATAACGGCCAAATGGCCCGTACTGGACCTGGGATTGCAACCCGATATTTCCCTAAAGGACTGGCAACTGATAGTCGACGGAGAGGTCGAACGCCCCACGACCCTCAACTGGGAAACCTTCACGTCCTTACCCCAGACCGATGATACATCCGACTTCCACTGCGTCACCACCTGGTCCAAACTGGATA
>Ga0105237_10002193_pt1 | contig 24443 bp, 10 predicted proteins | sample KBSC24metaG_FD_81520 | JGI IMG/M metagenome (GOLD analysis project Ga0105237, IMG submission 81520) | Corn rhizosphere microbial communities from Kellogg Biological Station, Michigan, USA - KBS C2-4 metaG | ecosystem: Host-associated > Plants > Roots > Rhizosphere > Soil | place: Michigan, USA...
AAATACCGGGAATATTGCTGTGCACGATTGGTATGCCCCTGCTTCTGGTAATTTAGGTTATACAACTGCCTCTAATGATAATACTATTGAAGGAATGAATTTAGTTGGCAATCCTTATGCCAGCACCATTGACTGGGATCAATATGTTAGCGGTGGTATCATTAAATCAAATGTTACCAAATTTAGCTATAAGCTGATCCCAACGGGCGCACAGGGTTCCGGTAATTATGATATTTACGCTGCCGGAACATCAAGCAAGATGGGAACCCAGGGAACACCAAATGCTAACCTTATCGCAAGCGGCGAAGGCTTCTTTGTACAGGCAACAAGCGACGGCCCTGCTTCACTCACCTTTACCGAAGCAGCGAAATCAAATACGGCGGTTACCGGGCAAAGCTTATACATGAGCACATCTGCTATAGCAGCCGTCACTCCTCAATACATCCGCCTGCAAATGGCAATGGATTCTATCAGCACCGATGGTATCATCATCAATTTTAACGATGCAGCAAAAACCACATTTGATGCAAATGAAGATGCCCGTTACAGGGTTGGTACCGGTAAAGTTAACCTGGCAAGCTTATCAAGCGACAAAATTGTCTTAGCGATCAACGAAATGCCGTTGAATACTAAAGGCCAAACCATTGCTTTGAAAGTGAATGCTGCCGCTAATGGCACCTATAGCCTCAACATGAAAGAGATCACCGGTATCCCGCAGATCCTGGACGTATGGCTGAAGGATGCTTTCACTAAAGATTCAGTGAACATGCGCAATATTAAAACTTACAGCTTCACCATAGCGCTTGCTGATACCAATACTTTCGGCACCAATCGTTTCTCTATCATGCTTCGTCAAAACCCTGCACTGGCTTACCAGTTGCTTAGCTTCGATGCTCAAAAAACAACAAACAAACAAGTTCAGTTAGTTTGGAAAACTGCAAACGAGCAAAACTATACGCACTTTACAGTTGAGCGCAGCACCGATGCCGGTAAGAGTTTTGATGTGGTAGGCAGCCTGACTTCAAGCAACGAAGGCACTTACAGCCTGTTAGACAAAGCTCCTTTAACCGGTACCAATATCTACCGCTTAAAGCAAGTTGACTTTAACAACAATACCACGTATTCACAAACAGTACAGATCGACTTCATTGCTACAGCTACTACACAAGCAGTAACAACACTGAATGTTTATCCTAACCCGGTTGTAAATACAGTGAATGTAACTATCGATACAAAATCACAGGTAGCTGCTATGTACAACATCAGGATTACCAACAGTACCGGCTTTGTGGTGAAACAGGTAACCACTTCGCAAACCAGCTGGCAGGAAAATGTAAGCGGCCTGTTTACAGGAACTTACTTAGTGCAAGTAGTTAACAATAAAGACAATAGCCTGGTTGGACAAACCAAATTCGTTAAACTATAACCTAAACCTTTAACCGCTGATCATACTGGTCGGCGGTTAATATTTTTGCGTCAAATTTTGCACATATTGGGGAATAGTATGCCCCGAAATGAAGCCCGCTTTTTGCGGGCTTTTGCATTTGCGGAAAGTTTATTAATTGTCGCTTTATTTAAAATGTATTATAGATTAAATAGCAGCTATAAACAGCAGACAATTAATATTTTGTGTGACAATTGCATCATATTTGCTATATTATATTCCCCCGGATAAAAATATGCTGTCGGGCCAATATTAAACGCTGTCAAAACCAGTTCATCTACCTGGAATTCAGAAGTAAATTGGCCTTATGGATTTTTGCTGTTTAAGCCCCATAAACAGCTACAACCGGGATTAAAACTATTGAATACTTTAAGCGCGAAGTTTAAAGCACCCCTTGGTTAATACTAAATCAAAATATTGTAATTAATTAAAACTATTGAATCGTGAGAAAGCATTTACTTAAAACTTATCTTTTTAGCTTGTTACTTGTTGGCCTGGCTGCAAGCTCATACGCACAGACCGTTTATGATTGGAGTGGTAAGACAAGTACAAGTTGGACTAATCCCGCAAATTGGAGAGTCAGTGGCGTAATTCCTGCTGACTATCCCGGCCATGTTGGCAATACAGATGTAATCCAGTTTGGAGTAAATCGGTTTTATCAATTTGGAAACATCGCTGCCGGAGATACAACCTCCCGTCCGATACTTCCTTTGGGGCTTACTGTTAATGTGGCTTCCGTTAAAATAGGAGATAATTCGAATGCCGAACTCAAACAGATTGATATTTATATTGACATTGAGGGAACGCTTAATGTTACCGGCACCATTCTGCAAATGCACAGTAATAACCAAGGTATAGCCGGCGATGGCAGTATCCAGTTTCCGCTAGGTTACGATTATCACATCCAGACATGGTTTTACGGCAGCGGCTTTGTGAATGCGACGACGATTCAGATAGGTGATACAACCCTTCCTATTCCGCTTAGAGTAAACAATATAACCAGGTTTAATTTTGGTGATGCAGCTAATACGGCCGGAAAGGGACTTCACACAGTAATAACTGGGGACCTGATCGTAAGTTCTATAACTAAAAATGATCCTGTCACCGATACTATCATTAGTGTGAGTAATGCGAACGCGGGGCTAAATGGAGGAGTTCTAACAATTGGCGGGACACTCAGGCTGTTAAATAATAATACCATCAACTATACTGCAACTAAAGGGACTCAATTTCAACCACAAGCCAGGTTCTCGATGGGCGTATTTAATAATGGGTATAATACGATCCTGAACCTTCAGGGAGCGAGTGCTCTATTTTGCACTCCCAAAAACCCCGTAAACAATCAATTCGGATCTAATTTTTTTGATTTTTATGTAGTTGATCGTCAATCATTACTAAACATTATAGCCGGAACTCCTGATAATTTAGGAAAAACCACAGTTAATTATACCGGAAATGTGGACCAGGTAGTTTACACAAGTTCAAGCTTTCTGGCCAGTAATACGATTTTTGATAATAATGGAGGCAATTACAATAATCTTGGTTTTTCAGGATCAGGACGAAAAATCATTGACCCTACCTCCAATGCAAGTTTTCCGTTGATTGTTTCCGGTGACATTGCACTTGCTGCAGGAACAGAAATCGTAGACTTGAGTGTTAACAATCCAACATCTAAGCTTAATACTGGTTCAAATATTGTATTCCAAAGCAACGGGTCTTCGGGCACTAAAACTTACACCATTGCACATTTAACAGAGTTCAACTCTGCTACTGGTTCCACATTCCAAAATGGCTCCGTTGCATTAACTTTACCGGATTCCACCAACAACGGCGGCACGTTCAACACAAGTGCAGGCGCATTAACATTAGCGGGGGTATTTAGAAACTCCGGCAGCTTCAATCAAACAGGAGCCGGTACTGTAACCGCAAGCACTACCACTTCAAATACAGGCACCTATAATCAAAACGGTACAGGCGCGCTTACTTTTACGGGCGCAGTTGATAACGCAGGCACCATAAACGATGCCAATACCGGGGCCATTAATATAAACAACACATTTACCAATAGCAGCACCGCAGCGGCATTTAACCAAAGCGCAGGAACCATCAATATTAATAACAGCTATACCAACAACGGTACGTTTAAAGCGACCGCCGGCTTGGTGAATATTAATCAAACAGGCGCTCAGTCATTAGTCGATAACAGTACGGTTGATAAAGGGACCACCTTCTTCAATGTACACGTGCAAAACGGCGGCACCAAAACATTGTCGGGATCAGGAGCGGGGCAATTCCATGTAGGAAGCAATGGCGTGATGACCATGGTTTCAACAACTGATTTGGCGTCAAATGGATTTTTAACCATAAACTCCGATGTAACAGGCTCAGGAACTGTAACTGTCGTACCAGGTGATTGCCATATCACTGGCAATGTAACCGTGCAGCGTTATGTAACGGCCAACAGGGCCTATCGCCTGGTATCTTCCCCGGTATTTACCGGCGGCGACGGCACCGGCAATATTTATAGTATAAATTATTTATTAACCAATGCCTACCTTGTTGGTTCAGGAGGTGGTTTTGATAAAACCGGGAACCCTACGCTATTCCTTTTTCGCGAAAACCTGACCCCGCAAATCACTACCTTTTTGAATAGTAATTACCGGGGTATAGCTGATATATCAGGCACGCCATATGGCATGAACGATACGGATTATCCTACTGCCAATATCCCAGTAGGCGATGGTTATCTCTTTTATTTCAGAGGCAGCAGGAAACAGGCCAGCCTTGCTACTTTAACAACAGCAGGTGCCGCTGCTACCACTGACACCTTAAATGCAGTAGGTACATTAAATGTCGGTAATATTACCGTGCGCAACTGGTACACTCCTTTATTAAGTACTTTAGGCTACACCAACGTATCAACTGACAACACTGTGTGGGGAATGAATTTAGTAGGCAACCCATATGCCAGCTCTATTGATTGGGATAAATATAGCACGTCCGCCATTCCTGTTACACAACTTAGTCCGTTCACTTATAAGCTTATTCCAACGGGCGCACAGGGAGCAGGAAACTATGATGTTTACCAGGCGGGCGCACCAGGGCAGACGGGGTCCCAGGGAACGCCAAATGCAAATATTATCGCCAGCGGCGAAGGCTTTTTCGTTCGGGCGTATGATGCAACAGCTAAACTCACTTTTACGGAAGCAGCCAAGTCTAACTTTGTACCTACGGGGTTCAGTTTATATATGGGCAAACCCGCGGTAGCTGCAGTTCCGCAATTCTTTCGCCTTCAATTGGCTATGGATACTATCAACACCGATGGCATTATCGTCAATTTCGTAGATGGTGCAAAAACGGCTTTTGATCTTAAAGAAGATGCCGCATATAAAGTTGGAACGGGTAAGGTAAGTTTATCAAGCTTATCAAGCGACAAGGTATCCTTAGCTATCAACGCGCTACCTTTAGCCGGGCAAGGGCAAGTGATTCCATTAAAAGTGAGCGCAACAGCAGATGGAGCTTACAGCTTAAACATGAAACAGATCAGCGGAATTCCCCAGATATATGATGTATGGTTGAAGGATGCTTTTACCAAAGATTCGGTAAACATGCGTATTACCAAAACCAAAAGCTTTAATATCGCGCTTGCCGATAGCAACACGTATAAAAACCGTTTTTCCATCGTACTTAGCCAGGATCCTGCACTGGCCTACAAGCTGTTAAGCTTTAACGCCGATAAAGCCAACAACAAACAAGTTCAGTTAGTATGGAATACCGCAAACGAGCAGAACTACACTCACTTTACGGTAGAGCGGAGTACCGATGGTGGGACAACCTTTGATGTGATCGGCAGCCTTACATCAAGCGATCAGAGCACATACAGTTTGCTTGATAAATCCCCGCTGAATGGTACAAACTTGTACCGCTTAAAACAGGTTGATTTTAACAACACCATTAGCTATTCAAACATAATACCTATCGAGTTTGCCAATAAAGCAAATAACCTTACCGCTGGGCACCTTGATATCTTCCCAAATCCTGTGGTTAATAATATCACTTTAACTATCAATCCAAAAACACAGGAAGCTACCACTTACCATATCAGGATAACCAATAGCACCGGCATGGTGGTAAAACAAATAACGACGACACAAACCAGCTGGCAGGAAAACATTGGTAACTTATTTACGGGTACTTATCTTGTGCGGGTGGTCAACAATAAAGACAACAGCCTGGTTGGGCAAACCAAATTTGTGAAACTATAAATAGCATCTCTAACAGGGAATCTTTCTATAACAAAATATCAATGCCTGATTTTTAAATAGATCAGGCTTTTTTGTTATAACATTTAGACACAAACACTACAAAAAAGGGCGAAATGCGACTTTATTGCTTTGAAATTTTATACTTATCTGCAAATCACCACTGAGTTTATAATTAAATTATAAATGATGATGACAATTATTTACATATTGATTAATTTCAATTAAATTAATATTTAATTATGAAATTACAAATAATAGATTTTTAATTTCTATACTACTTAAAATCAATTAGTTGATAATATATTTTTACTTATTTAAGTAATGGTTAATTATTAAAAATACATATTTTTTGCAACTGTAAGCATCACTTTTCGTAAAAAGACCAGTCAATTTGTGGCCCGGAATGGGTTTGGGCCATTAAATAATATTGAGAATTGTGAAAAGGAAGCTATTATTTTTTATAAGTATTTGCCAGTTATTTTTGTTCACCGCAGGTGCCCTGGCACAAGCCCCGATCATTTCTTATTCCACACCCCAGGTCTATACAGTCGGAACAGCAATATCCACATTATCGCCATCTAATTCCGGCGGTGCGGTATCAGGGATTACCTACAATACGCCAAGTACTACTTTCGCTACGATCGCCGGTACACCTTATACCGTAGCTACCGACCTTGCCGGCAACGTTTACAGCGTAGACGAATCAAACGGCAATTTGTATAAATATACTTCCGCCGGGGTAGCCACCACCTTAAACACCACAACTTTAAATAATCCGGTAAACATCGCTATCGATCCCTCAGGAAATATCTGGGTATCAGATTTTGGCAATAACAACGTTTATAAATTCAATAGTGCCGGTGCTTTGCAAAGTACTATTACAGGGTTTAATCAGCCGTATGGTATAGCGTTTAATTCAGCCGGTGATGCGTTTATTGTTGACGATGGCACAGGTAACATTTTTAAGATCGCATCCGGAACAACAACTAAAACAACTTATTTAAGCGGATTTACGAGCCCCTACGGTATTGCAATCGACGGTTCAGGCAACATGTTTGTATCGCAGTACACTAACCCAAACAACAACATCATTAAAATAGCCGCTGGTACCACTACCAAAACCACTTTCGCAACCGGATTCAGCGGCCCAAGGAATATGACTACTGATGCGTACGGAAACGTTTACGTGGCAGACTATGGTAATAACGCTATTAAAAAAATCACCCCTACAGGTACGGTTACCACGTTTTACACCAATGGATTAAGCAGTGTACGTGACGTGTCTTTTGACAGGTCGGGTAATATGTTTATGGCAAATAGCGGTGGCAATAATCTTAAAAAAGCTACACCTTTAGGTGGCTATTATATCAGCAGTAACTTACCTGCCGGCTTAAGCTTTGACTCTGCCACCGGTAATATTACAGGTACCCCTACTGCGCCTCAGGCAACTACTATCTATACTATTACAGCTTATAATGGGTCCGGTAACGGTAGTACCACTGTCAGCATTACCAGCAATCCTGTTGCGCCTTCGGTTACACCAGGTTCGGTGTGCGGGAGCGGTGCCGTAACGCTTACCGCCGGTGGTTCTCCCACCGGTGGCACTTATAACTGGTACTCCGTAGCGACTAACGGTACGGTATTGCAAAGCTCAACCAGCACAACCTACTCGCCTACTGTAAGCGCTACTACGACATATTATGTTTCTTATACATCAAATGGTGCCACAAGCGCAAGAACAGCAGTAACTGCGACTGTAAATGCAGCTGCATCATCAACTTTCACTGCCACATCGGCAGTCGTTACCAACAGTAACGCTTCTATAACTTATACCGGAACTGATCCCGCAACTTCCACCTATGCCTGGAATTTCGGCGGCGGTACCCCTTCGACGGGAACAGGGCAAGGCCCGTTCAATGTTCAGTGGTCAACAACCGGAACTAAAACGATAACCCTTACCGTCACCAACGCAGGCGGATGCCCATCAACATCTACACAAACAGTTACTGTTGGTGCTTCCTATAGCAATTACGCGTTTAGCAGACCGGTTACTTTAAGCACCTCCACATTGGGCTTAACCGCTAACCTCACAAATTTCCCCGCCCTACTTAGTATTCAGTGCAGCGACCTCATTATTTCAGGCGCTTGTACTGATAAGGTTTATAATCCCAACGGCCCCAACTACGATTTCGCCTTTATAGACCCAAGCAGCGCAACCGAATTAAATTACCAGGTTGAGAGTTATGATCAAACTACAGGTACGTTATTGGTTTGGGTAAAGATCCCAACGCTTAACAAAACCACAAATAATACCTTAACGTTTTATTACGGATCGAAAACGCCGCCAACCACGCACAATACAGCATTTTTCGCAGCCACCTGGCCAAGCGATTATTTAGCTGTATACCATTTCAACGAAACAGCGTATACTGGCACGATAGCAGATGGAACCTCAAATGCACTTACCGGTACTACTGCCGGCATGACTTCCGCTGATCTTGTTAGCGGGGGGAAAATAGGCAGTGCTTACAGCTTTAGCTCTGGTAAATCAATTGCCTCAACCGGGACAGCGAATATCACCGGCGCGTTCACACTTTCCGCCTGGGTAAACATGACCACCGGGGGCCTGGATCAAAAAATAATTACGAATGAAGGTATCGCTGGTGGCTATAAACTGGGAGTATATACAACCAACATCGCCGAAGTAGAAACAAGAAATGCGGCTGCGAATCCGGTTACAAGCCGGAGCGCCAATACCGGAACGGCCTTATCAACAGGTACCTGGTATTATGTACAGGGCGTTTGGAGCGGAACGAAGTTCTCTGTGTACCTCAACGGAGCTTTAAACTATACGTACACTGCCTCGCAGAACCCTACAACTGGTAGCGTGGTGCGTATTGGCGCTGAAGCAGCGGGTACCTCCGGGTTTAATTTTAATGGTTTAATCGATGAGCCCAGGATATCAAACGTTGCAAAGTCAGCCGATTGGGTAAAGGCTGAGTATGTGGATCAAAACAACCCCGTGGCATTTACAACTGTTGGTTCCGCCACAGCAACAAACAGCACGAATGCAGCTGCTATATCCGGTGCGTTAACTTATACCTGGACCGGAGATATTAGTACTGATCCAACCAACGCTAATAACTGGGACAATACTACCGCCGGCACAACCAATCAATTGCCCGCTTTTGATGGTTCTGCCTATTTGGTAATTCCGGCAGGGCTTACTAATTACCCTTCACTCACGGCTAATGAAAGCCTGTACGGTTTAACTATAGCCAACGGCGCGTCATTTAATCTGAATGGATTTACGCTTAGTGTGGGTTGTAACATTTACAATAGCACAGGCGGCCAGATACTTTATGGCACCAATAACTCATCCGGAATTACCTGGAACGGCTCAATGGCGTCACAAACTTATACCGGTACCAATACAGCAAGCACTGCGCAATTGGGCACAATGACTATTAATAATAGTGCCGGCGGGACGGTTACGATTAGCGGCGGACCTGTAGACATTTATAAAACACTAACGATAACCAATGGCAATCTTGTTGTAGGCGCTGCGCCTGCATCTTTGACTTTGAAAAGCACAGCAACAACATCAGCAAACGTTTCCGCAATTCCTTCGGGAAGTTCAATTACGGGCACCGTAAATGTAGAGCGTTATTTGGTTGGAGGTAATTTAGCGCACAGGGGGTATCGCCTGTTATCATCACCGGTATATTCGGCCACAGTAAGCAGCAACAATGTGTATAGCATTAATTATCTGAAAAACTCGATGTTCCTCACATCAACGAGCACCAGTGGTGGTTTTGATAATACGGGCGCAGCCAATCCCACCCTGTACTTATTCCGCGAAAACCTTACGCCTTTGTATACGACATTTCTGAATAGCAATTTCAGGGGCATTAATAATATCAATTCATCCCCAAGCTATACATTAGATGTGGATGGAGCCGGCTTTAATATTCCCGTTGGTAATGGTTATTTATGCTTTTTCCGTGGCAACAGGGCTTCCGCTGCTTACAGCGCAGAAACCACGACCACTTATGTCCCGCAAGCAGCAACACTAACCGCCAGCGGCACCCTAAACCAGGGACAGATTACCGTAAAAAATTGGTTCACCCCTGCTTCGGCAAATTTGAGCTTTACCTCTGCATCGCCATCTACAGTTAAAGGATATAACCTGGTTGGTAACCCTTATGCCAGTGCCATTGACTGGGACACATTTCAAACAGCAACAACCACTACGGCGATCTACGGAACCAGTATTAGCAATACCATATGGGTGCTTGATCCGATAAGTCATAACTATGGCGCCTATGTAAAAGGCACTGGCGGAGTAGGCACCAACAATGCTTCTAATATCATCTCCAGTGGACAAGGTTTTTTTGTAATAGCGTCAAGCACAGCAGCAAAATTAATTTTTAACGAATCGGCAAAAACCAGCACTCAGGCTACCGGGTCTAGTTTATTAATGGGAAAACCTGATGAACAAACTGCAAACAGCCAATACCTCCGTTTACAATTAGCGGCTGATTCTGTAAATACCGACGACATGCTACTACGTTTTAATAAAAGCGCTATAACTTCCTTCAATCCGGATTTAGACGGCCCTTACAAGCTTGGAATGGGTAAAGTAAGCCTGGCAAGCTTGTCAAGCGACCATATGCAATTGGCCATTAATACAAGGGCATTACCAAAAACCACTGATACTATCCCGTTAACGGTTAGCGCTACCGCCGATGGCATTTACTCTTTAAATATGAAAAGTCTTGTGGGTGTACCTCAGCTATATGATATCTGGTTGATGGATTCGTATAAAAAGGATTCGTTGGATATGCGCCATAATGCCACCTATAGTTTTAATGTGCTAAAAGCTGATACTAATACTTTTGGCTCCAAACGATTCAGCCTGATCATTCGCCAGAACACCGCTTACGCTTACCATTTGCTGGATTTCACAGCAACCAAAGCAACTACTGCTGTTACGAACAGGCAAGTACAAGTAACCTGGAAAACAGAGAATGAACAAAATTATACCAACTTTACAGTTGAACGCAGCATTGACAGCGGAAAAACCTTTAACGTTATCGCAAGTGTACGGGCAAGCGGCCAGGGTAACTACGGCTTCATGGATAACGATCCAATAAGCGGCCGAAATCTTTATCGCCTGAAACAAGATGATATTAACAATACGATTTCTTATTCAAAGGTGATACCTGTTGAATATAATAATCAAAATAAAACCCTGGTTTCAAACAATATTAATGTATATCCAAACCCCGCAAATAGCACGATTAACCTGACTATAAGTGACGTTGGCAAAGCATCAACTTATAATATTATGATCACCAATAGCTCGGGACTTGTAATAAAGCAGGCAACCGCAACACAGGCAACATGGCAGGGCAACGTCAGCGACCTCCTGCCGGGTTCTTATGTGATTAAAGTAATTAATAACAAAAACACCAGTGTTGTAGGCAATACAAAATTTATAAAACTATAATCCAAAGCTGTTTCAGGTGTTTCAAAGTGTTTCACTTTTTCGGTGAAACAGGGAGGAAAATAGCTTTTCAGCAACTATTTAACTCATAATCAGCACATTGATTAGTGGTTATGCCTGTTCCGCGGTGTTTCACGTGAAACAGGCATAATGGGTGAATTAAAGCGATGGTTCACTCTAAAAATCAGTTGTTGCCCGTGAAACCGCAAAATGTTTGCATTACTTTTCAACATATTAACATTTAGCAATAAAAATTTAATTCTAAGCTAAATATTTCTCTTTCCTATTAGGAAATTTTTATCGCGCAAATATTAACCTTAGAAATAATATTTAATTATTGATACAATAAGTACATCTACATTGAAATAAATGTAATATCTATTAGTTTAACTCTACTTTTTCCCTAATTATCAGGCAATTGTGCATGAAATAATACTGTTAAAAAATTATTTAGATTCGGGTCTAATAATTATAAACTATACAGTTTGAAAAGATTTTTGCTGTACTCAGGGATCGTATCCGTCCTGCTACTTACGTCGATAAATGTTAATGCGCAGGCGCCAAATCTCAGTTCTTCTCCAACAACGGGGACCCTTCTGGTGGGTGTTCCTTTTGCAATAGGCCCAATCAATACAGGCGGTGCAGTACCGGCAACAGTTTACGGGCAAGTTACCACTATTGCCGGCAGCACGGCAGGTACAGCCAACTACACCAATAATACAGGGACAGCCGCGCGTTTTAACTTTCCATTAAATATAGTCGGCGATGCATCGGGTAATTTATTTATTTCAGATGCCAACAACAATGCAATACGAGAAGTAACTCCTGCCGGAGTAGTTACTACTTTCGCCGGAAGCTTAACGGGTGTACCCGGTTCAGGAGATGGTACCGGAACCGGCGCCTTTTTTAATGCACCGGAAGGCATGGCTATCGATGTATCAGGCAATATATATGTGGGAGATTTTACCAATAATTCCATAAGAAAAATCACACCGGCAGGCTTGGTCACCACTTTTGCTACTGGTTTTAACGGGCCGGCAGGTATGAGCTTTGATGCTTCAGGGAACCTGTTTGTCGCTGAGCAAAACGGTAATGTCATCAGCAAGGTTACTACTGGCGGTGTAAGAAGTGTTTATGCAGGTACAGGAACCGCGGGCTACGTAAATAACGCTGCCAAGTTATCAGCAAGGTTTAACCAGCCAATCGATGTGCAGGTAGATGCATCCGGAAATATATTCGTGGCTGACTACATAAATAATGCCATCAGGGAAATTACAGCGGCGGGGGCTGTTACTACTTTTGCCGGCAGCACGACCAACGGGAATGCAGGAGCTTATCTGAATGCTACGGGTACAGCAGCCCGGTTTAATACGCCTACAGGAGTTGCAATGGACGCGGCTGGGAATTTTTACATTGCCGATTACTTTAATAACGATATAAGGGAAATAACGCCAGCCGGAGTAGTGACGATTGTGGCAGGAAGCACGGCACAAACCTCAGGTAACACGGATGGGATTACCACGGCGGCAACATTCAGTAACCCGGTAGACATTTATATTGACAACAACGACATTGCCTATATAACTGATGGTGGCGGCAATAATATCAGGCAAATGCCGCTTACGGGTTATGCGATAAGCGCAACTCTGCCGGCCGGATTAAGCTTAGACGGCACTACTGGTATTATCAGCGGCACCCCTACCGCAGCATTTGGGGCAACCGCTTACACTATTACCGCTTATAATCTAACTGGAAATTCAAGTTTTACTGTTACCTTGACTTGTACCAATAACACTGCAAATATTACCCAATGGAGAGGTACCACCAATTCTACGTGGACTACTGCTTCTAATTGGACTAATGGTGCACCGAGCGCTGCAAAAAGCGTTGAAATTGGCACGGTTGCTTATACAGGAGTTAAGGCACAACCTACTTTTAGCGCAACCGCGACAATCAAATCATTAGAATTTGGTACAAACAACGCACCCGTATTAACAATTAATTCAGGGCAAACCTTAACAGTTAGCACCGGTATGGGGGTTAACGCCGCCTCAGCTGCGACTATAAACGGGCCGGGCACCATAACCCTTACAGGTGGCTCATTTATCGTTTCCGGTGGTTCATTAACAATGGCATTAAATGCAAATCTCGCGCTCGCCACCAGCTCTTCACTAACCAATTCCGGCACTTTTATCCTGGCATCAGATGCAAATGGTTCAGCATCTGTCTCAGCTATACCTTTAGGCTCATCAATAAGCGGTACCGTCAATGTACAGCGCTTTTTAAATGGCGGTGCGGGGCACAGAGCTTATCATTTATTATCGTCACCTGTGACCGCTGATGGTACAAATTATAGCATCAATTATTTAAAAACTTCCGCAAATGGCATTTATATCACCGCTACTACCACATCTGGCGGCTTTGATAATATCGTTGCGGCTAACCCATCTGTATACCTGCAAAGGGAAAACTTACTTGGCACCAGCACTTCCTTTACCAGTGGCAACTTTAGGGGGATCAATAATATTAATTCTTCGCCAGCTTATACCCTGGATGGGGATGGGGGCCCATATCATATACCTGCAGGCAACGGATTCCTGACTTTCTTTCGTGGCAACAGGTCGGCTACCACTTTTGCTGCTGAAACAAATATACTATATGTCCCAACAAGCGCACTCTTAGTAGCAAGCGGAACACTGAATACTGGCACAATAGATGTAAGCAACTGGTATGCTCCGGGTAGCTCATTATTGTTTTCAACGATTAATACATTAGCTTTCCGCGGTTTCAACCTGGTAGGCAATCCTTATCCAAGCACTATCAACTTTGAAAAATTCAACCGTAACGCCACCGCATCCAAATCTTCTATTTATGGAAGCGGCTTTACAGTTCCTGCAACCATCTATTTCTTTAACCCGGTTACCAAACAATATTGCAGTTACAAACAGAAAACCGGTGCCATCGTAGTAGCAGATACAACTTCGAATATCAATCCGGGCACTTCAAGCGATGGCTTTGCCAGTAATATGATAGCAAGCGGACAGGGCTTTTTTATACAGGCCACTGTGGCAGGCCAAACTTTATCATTCAGAGAAACGGCAAAAACTACCATTCAACCCAACTTGACCACGCTAACAGAGTTTTTAGGTATACCTAAAGATCTTGCACAAGGACCCGATCCAACGCTGAGATTGAGGCTGATAAAAGACACACTGAATACGGATGAGGTGGTACTTCAATTCAATAACAATAACAGTACAAAATACTCTAACGAAACTGACGCATTAGACCTGGGCGGAAATGGCGCCGAGGAAAGCTTATCGCTAATATCAAGTGATGGTATAAAGTTAAGCATATTCGGAGTTCCGCTACCTAAACAAACTGGCTTGGTGGTCCCGTTATTAGTTGACGCCTCTGCGTCCGGTACTTTCCAGCTTAAAAAAATCCAGCTTGATAATTTGCCGAAACTCTATGATATATGGATAAAGGATTCTCTCAAAAAGGATTCAACAAACCTTGCGTCAAAAGATACTTATAGCTTTAACATTGATAAAACCGATACGAACAGCTTTGGCTTAAAGCGTTTTACATTGATTATCAGGCAAAATCCTGCTTATGCTTATCGTTTATTGAATTTTACTGCTACCAAGGTACAGGGCACAAGCCAGGTACAGGTAGTTTGGAAAACCGAAAATGAAGAGAACTATACCCATTTTACTGTGTTACGAAGCGTTAATAACGGAACCTCCTTTGATGTATTAGGCAGCGTCAGCTCGACTGGTTTGGGCACATATAGCCTGTTAGATAAAAATCCAGTTAGCGGTAAAAACCTGTACAAATTAAAACAGGTGGACATCAACAATACCATCACTTATTCAGATGTTGTTGAAGTGCTTTATTCTGATCCGGGCAAAGTCGCCAATAGCGTAGTAAATGTTTTCCCAAATCCGTCCAGTAATATTATTACCCTGGCTATTAATTCACCGATAGCAGCAAACTCTTACCAAATTAGGTTTATGAACAGCTCGGGTATCGTTCAAAAGGAAATCATGTCATCGCAGGCTTTATGGCAGGGTAGTGTAGGTACTTTACAGCCTGGCACCTACCTGGTGCGGGTAATAAACACTAAAAATCAAACCCTGGTTGGAGAAACTAAATTTGTCAAGCTCTGATAAGGTTCAAATATCCTCATATCCTATTTTAACTATCTAAAATCAGAGCTTATCAGATTAATTGAATTAACCTTGTTAACTCTCAATTTAATAGCACTTTATGGTGCAAATTCAAGGCTATCAGCCTGAAAAACAGGCAGGTACTTTTAGAAAAAGCCCTCATTTACTGAACTTATTTTCAAAATAACCGTACAAGTTTTCTGTAAAAGACTGTATATTATTTTGAAACCCCTATTACATAAGTTAGTGCTGATCAGCTTTTTACTGATCATTGGTGCGGCAAAAACATATGCTGCCACCTATGACTGGGTCGGCACAACTTTGACCGGTGGAGTTTACGATTGGAACAACAAACTAAACTGGCAGGTTGGCGGTGTCGCTGCTACCGCAGTTCCCGGAGCTGCTGATATTGTGCGGATAGCCGTAAATGCCTATACAAATAACCCAACTATTACTGATGCCCGTTCATGCGCCTCGATAGAATTTGGCGTGTTTGACAATTTTACGCTTACCGTAAATGGCACGTTAACTGTTAGTGGTAATATCACACAGGATAACGACCCTAATTTTTATCAGTATACCGTACTTAACGGTACAGGAAGTGTTATCTGCAATAATTTTATTATTGGCGACAATACTGCACCCAGCGCCGCAACAGGTGTAGTAATTAATGTAAGCAGCCAGGTTAATCAATTAACTGTTAATGGAAATATCACGCTAAACGCAGCTGGGAATAGTACTGCTGATGGTATTGAATATCCCTATTTTTCTTTAGATGCAAATAAGTTGTCCCTTTACGGGCAAATTGTAACAAGTAAGTTTAGCAACCCTTTACTAGAGGGTGTTGGAGATCCGGCATATCCGGGCTATGGTTTATTCCAGATGGATTCTTTTGCCGCAGCTACTACACTTGAGCTTTTGAACGCAAACCCTATTTTGACGCCCATCCCCACAGGGTTTACAGTAGATTTTACAAATAATGGCGCTGGTGCCGGCACGGTAATTTACGACGCACCAACTGGAATTCAATCTGTTTACACTACCGTTACCACTGGTTTAGGTATAAATAATTATAATTATGATTATCTAACCTTTGCAGGTGGAAGCAAAAAAGTAGTGGCCGGTGGTGCGTTAACTGTTGGCATGGACTGGACGACAGGTGGTACCGGGGCAGTTGATTTAAACACTAATAATCCCACCATTACTGTTTCTGATAATTGGGTCAATTCAACAAACATTACACAGGGATCAGGCAATATAACTTTAACCAATATTTTGCAAAACAACAGCAATACCATCACCCTGGGTTCGGGGAGTTTGTCGGTGGGCGGTATCATGCAAATAAACTTCGGCACTGTTGCGGCAGGCAGCGGTACATTAACGGTTGCAGGGGCTTTCCAGAATAATAGTGGTGTATTGCAGTGCGGCTCGGGAAGTGTAATATTTAAAGGAAGTTATACAAACAGCAAAACTTTTACTGCAGGAACCGGAACAGTTTATTTCTCAGGGGCCACTCAAAGTCTTTTGGATAACGGCACAGGTACCGTATTTAATAATGTAATTTTTAACGGCACAGGTACAGCTACCATGAATGCCGGTACTGGCAATTTCGCAGTAGCAAGCACCGGCATTTTAACGCTCGTTACTCCGGCAAAATTAGTAGCGGGTACAACGACTGCTGCTTACCTCACCTTAAAATCAGACGCCAACGGCTCGGCAACAGTTACAGCGATGACCGGAACGTCAACCATCACCGGGGAAGTGAACGTACAGCGTTATTTAACCGGCGGAAGCGCTGCTTACCGTGGCTACCGATCATTAACTTCCACTGTTTACAATGCCACTGTAGGCTCCGTTAACGTGTACAATTTCGACTATATAAAAGCATCTGTTCTACTAACCGGCGCAGCTGGTGGCGGTTTTGATAAGACAGGAAATCCAAGTTTATATTTATATCGCGAAAATCAGGCATACTCTAATGTAGCGTTTACCATTGGCAACAACAGCGAGGTAACCAAGATCAACAATACGCCATCTTATAATATCTATGTAGATGGCACCACCACCATTAGTAATGTGTCAGTCGGCAACGGCTTCCTGCTCTTTTTCCGTGGCGACCGCACAACTAATCTTGCTAATAAGTATACTCCGGGCACCGTCGCTGAGAGCGTAACCCTCTCCAATACCGGCTTTCTAAACCAGGGACAAATTACTGTAAGAGACTGGTACACTCCGGCATCTGTAAATTTAGGCTATACAACTACGGCGGGTAATAACATTGTGCGCGGCTTTAACTGCGTGGGCAATCCATATCCAAGCTCTATTAGCTGGGACTCGTACAACACTGCTTCAACAACCACAGGTATTTATGGATCAAATTTAAGTTCCACCATATATGTGCTTGACCCTTTAAGTAAAAACTACGGAGCCTATACCAAAGGCGGTGGTGTAGGCACGCATAACACAACTAATGTAATTCCAAGTGGTCACGCTTTTTATGTAGTGGCTTCGAGTACCGCGGCTATGCTAATATTCAATGAGTCGGCAAAGATTAACACACAGGTAACCGGCCTTAATTTATTGCTGGGTAAGCCTGTAGACTTTGCCAATTTGCAATATCTCCGCCTTTTATTGGCGAAAGACTCTGTTAATACAGATGATATGATCGTCCGTTTCAGCAGCGATGCGACTACGTCTTATTCCAAAGAATTGGATGCCCCTTACCAGCAAGGACAGGGAGCGGTAAGTTTATCAAGCATGTCAAGCGATAATGTGCCGTTGGCTATTAACGTACGACCTCTTCCGAGGAAAGCTGAAACCATTAATCTTAACGTAAACGCCACTGCCAATGGCACCTACCGTTTCGGCATGAAAAATCTTGTGGGGGTACCACAGCTTTTCGATATTTTCTTGATCGATAAACAAAAACAGGATACTATAAATCTGCGGAAAGACACCCTGTACAGCTTTGATATCTCGAAGAGTGATTCTACCTCATTCGGGCAAAACCGCTTCTCACTCATGCTTGGTCAAAACCAGGCTTATGCCTATCGTTTAATTGATTTTACCGCCAGCAAATTAAGCCCTACTCCAACAGGCTCACATCAAATACAATTGGCCTGGAAAACGCAATATGAAGGAAACTACACTTCATTTACAGTTGAACGCAGTATCGACAGTGGAAAAACATTTAATATTGTCGGCAGCATGCGTGCCAGTGACGATGGCACATATAGCCTGGTAGATAGAAACGCCATTATAGGCCAAAATATTTACCGGTTGAAACAAGTTGATATTAACGACAGTATCAGCTATTCAAAATTAGTTCCGGTAGAATATTCATTATTTAGCAACAATCAAACTAACAATAATATCAACGTATACCCCAACCCGGCAAGTTCAACCATCAATCTTACTATAGCTCCAGCCATTACTGGAAACAAACCGAATTTCAATATAAAGATCACCAACGCCGCCGGGGTATTGGTAAAAGAAATCAACTCGGCTCAACCATCATGGCGGGGCAGCGTGAGCAACCTCCTCAACGGTACTTATATTATACAAGTAGTAAACACAAAGGACCAAACTCTTGTGGGGAAAACCAAGTTTGTAAAGCTATAAGGTCTCTGTAATAAAAAAATCCCTGCCGCATAATGCAACAGGGATAATTAAAACAATAAAAATACAAGGTCTTTTTTATGAACGGCTTGCCGGGGTAAGCTGTAACTGGCTTATAATTCCGTCAACCACTTTAGGTATATCCTCTACATTTTTCTGAGGATTGCGATGAACCTCACCTACGCCATAGCCACGCCAAACAACTCTTTTTGTGCGTGTATCAATCAGGTCGATAATGATGGTGCCTTCCTTATAATGTTCCTTATCTACTGCGGTTAATCCACCATAATATGCAAACGGTGCTCCATAGCCATAATAATATGGGCGGTATCCCCAGCCTCCGCCCCAGCCGAAGCCAAAACCAGGATAAAAGCCCGAGCCATAATAAGTAGGATAATAAACAGTTTTTGATCCGCGCCCCACAGTCGCAGTGTATGTTACCAGCAGATCAGGGTTATTAGTTTGCACCCTTAACCCTTTTCCTGAAAGCGAGGCAACAGCCGCATCCTTTATTTTAAGATCTGTAACCGCAGGTGTATTGCTTTTGCCTTCTGGTGCCATCCAGGCAAAGGAGCGGTAAGTGCTCATATTGGTTTTATTAAGACCGGCAGTATAGTAATTATAACTGCTACATGCTGATAATCCTGAAACGAGCAGGAAGCTCAGTAACAGATAAACTGAAGTTTTCATGGCCAAGTTGTTATTTATATTTTTATTAGACAATTTCCTTTCAAAAGGTTTAATCGTAAAAATTATTTTTTTTCAAAATACTTACGACAGGTATTTCCCCACAATAGGCATACGCCGACCCATACCAAATGCTTTTGGCGATACCCTTAATATTGGCGGTGTCTGGTAACGCTTATGCTCAGCCAGATTAACCAGCCGGAGTACCTTACGCACCGTTTGCTCATCATATCCCATTTTAATGATCTCGGCCGATGAGCATCGGTATTCGATATATTGTTCCAGTATCGGGTCAAGTATATCATACTCTGGCAGGGAGTCGGTATCTTTCTGATCGGGCCTTAATTCTGCTGACGGCGGTTTAACGATCGTATTTACCGGGATGATCTCCCGCTCACGGTTAAGATAACAGGCCAGTTCAAAAACCTGCGTCTTGTAAACATCCCCGATAACCGATATACCACCGCACATATCTCCATATAAGGTACCATAGCCGACTGCTGCTTCACTTTTGTTCGATGTATTCAATAAGATATAACCAAACTTATTGCACATGGCCATCAGCACCACTGCCCTACTACGCGATTGTATGTTCTCTTCAGCGATATTAAATGGCAGATTCTGGAACTGTGGATGAAGGGTAGATTCAAATGCCTCGGTAATATGCCTGATCTGTATGATCTCGTGCTTACATCCCAGGTTTTTCACCAGGTCTTCCGCATCCTTTATGGAGTGATCGCTGGAAAAACGCGAAGGCAGCAATACCGCCATCACATTTTGCGGGCCAAGTGCCTCTGCCGCCAATGCGCAAACCACCGCTGAATCAATCCCCCCTGATAATCCTAAAATAGCACTCTTAAAACCTGATTTATAAAAATAATCCTTTATACCCAATATCAATGCCTGGTGGATCTGTTCGATATTACTTTGCCTTACCTCTTGCATGGATGAAGGCTGCTGCAACACTACCTCAGATTTATCGCCTAAAATATAATACGACACATTTTCCTCAAAATATGGCAGTTCATCGATCAACTTACCTGTATTATCAAATACCAGGGACCCACCATCAAAGATCAGTTCCGTTTGCGCCCCAACGTGGTTCACATAAAATAAAGGTATTTGATAACGCTCGGCATTATTACTTAATATGGCAATACGTTCCTCATCATGGTTATAAGCAAACGGTGATGCCGCGATATTGATCATGACATCTGGTTGCTCTTTGATCAGCATATCCATTGGCCGGGTTACGTATAAAGGATTTTCAATGGTGTTCCATAGATCCTCGCAGATGGTCAGCGCTATTTTATGCCCTTTAAAGTCGATGCACTTGAATTGAGTGGATGGCTCAAAATAACGGTACTCGTCAAAAATATCGTAGTTAGGAAGCAGGGCTTTGTTTACAATCGCTTTCACTTCACCCGCTTCAATAAAGTAGGCCGAGTTATTCAATTCCTTTCCCTCCGGGTTATTATTATAGGTCGGCAACCCGATAATGCAGGCGATATCCTGGCAGGCCGCGGCAATTTTCTTAGCCGCCTGGTCGCATAGATCTATAAACTCCCTGAACTCCAAAAAATCGCGCGAAGGATAGCCGCAAACGCATAGCTCGGCAAACACCACAAGGTCGGAGCCCTGTTCTTTTGCCTGGTGGATATGGTCGATAATTTTAGCGGTATTCGATTCAAAATTACCAACATGATAGTTAAGCTGAGCTAATGCGATCTTCATAAAAAAACAGATGATATCAAATAGGTTGCGCCAATGCGGTTGAAAAAATTAATTTTGCTAAAAGAACGAAAAATGATGTTCAATTCGCACAAGGCAAAACAAATTTACCTAATTTTTCTGACGAGTTTGCTATTAACAGCCTGCGGTCGCGCTAAAAAAGCGGATGTAAGCAATATTGATGTTAATGTGACAATAGAGCGATTCGACCACGACCTTGACGCCATGCGTACTAAACCGATGAATGCGCAGGTTGCCTATATGAAAAATAAGTACGGCACTTTTTATACCGATTATATCGAGCGTGTTATCCGGGCAGGCACTGTAAGGGACACTAATTACTATAAAACCCTCCGCGACATCTTCGATTCACAGTCCTATAAGGACTTAAAACACGATGTTGATTCCGTATACCACAATATGGACAAGGCTACCGCCGACATCACCGATGCCTTTAAACATATCAGATATTTTTACCCGCAAAAGAAACTGCCAAAAGTATATGCCTATTTCTCAGGTTTCCAGGCGCAAACATCCTTGAATGACGATTATTTTGCCATCGGGCTGGACATGTTTTTGGGAGCCGACTCCCGGTTCTACCCTGCCCTTACAGAAACGCTGCCTCATTATGTTACCCGCCGTTTTACCCCGGATAATATAGCACCGCGTGTGGTGGAAGTGATAGCCCGCGAGGATATGTTCCCCGAGAAAGATAAAGACAAATCCCTGCTATCAAAAATGGTTTACAATGGCAAAATATTGTATTTTATGGACCAGGTGCTACCCGATGTGCCCGATTCAACCAAGATCGGCTATACTGCCAAACAAGTGAAATGGTCCGAGGAGTTTAAGCCACAGATTTGGGGTTATTTCCTGGAGGAGAACCTGCTCTATGAAACCGATTTCGAAAAGATCCAGAAATTTATCGGCGAGGCTCCGTTTACACCCGGTTTCGGCGAGAAAAATGACTCCGCCCCTAAGCTTGCCCTATGGACGGGCTGGCAAATCGTAAGGCAGTATATGGAGAAAAATCCCAAGGTTACTTTACAGGAACTGATGGTTGATGATGATGCCCAAAAGATACTAAACGGCTCCAAATACCGGCCTAAATAGTTCCATAATTGCGCACGTTTTACCTTTTTCGCACCTTTTTTACGCCCTTTTTCATCCAATTTATAATAGATGTTTAAACATTCTGTTGCGTTTTGCAACAGCAACACATTGCAATAGCACGCAACACTGTGCAACACCTTGCAACAAAATGTTTAAACATGCATTTTTTCTGTCAGTCACAAAATTCATCCAACAAAAAAAGCGCCTCAAAATTGAAGCGCTTTTTCCAAATATTTTAATTAAGGTATTATTTCAATATGGCAAATATGCCCCTCAATGCAATAGCAGTTCCAATGATCAGGATGATATTAGATATCCAGTTATACATGGAAACGTGGTTGGAAGCCGAATCAGCTGCAAAACGAAAATATACACCTACAAGTCCAATAATGATTGCGATTACCAACGAAAAATAGTGGCGTTCGTCATTTGCATTTTCTACTGAGTTCATATTCTTTTAAAGGGTTAAATATTTCTGACAAAAATATAAATGTTTAGCTAAAATCTGATAAATACTTTAATATTTTATACAGTGGGGTGATGTAATTGTTTCAATCTCCTCTTGTAATAACGGATACCCATCCAAACTGCTATGCCGGCCAATATAAATACCCACAGGTTGATAAGCGCTATAAACACTTCCATAAAAACAGACCAGCCCTGGGCAAATGCCAGTCCTATTCTTTGAAACATGGGTATATTATAAGCCGACGCATCGTCATTGGCAATGGTCTCTTTAAGTATAGCATCACTTTGATAAAAATTGAGATTGACCACACTATATTTCACCGCATCATCAGTTTTTAGGTTACCGATTTGCGCATCCACCATATCATCCTTAAGCAGTAACACATCGGCAGGATTTTTTATCCTGATCTTACCCTGTTTTTGTTGGCTCACAAGCTCCTGCCTGTCTTTTAGTTTAAGCCTGTTGGATAGATAATCAAGCGACTTATCTTCAATATCCATCACGCTTGTATTTACATAAATACCCATGTGGCCCACTTTTATTATAAAGTCTTCTAATTTAGCCGAAGGTACTTTTACAGTCATCTCTCCCGTAGTATTGAAAGCGGCTATGCGCATAATAGAGTCATTACTGAGGTGCACATCCCTGCTCTGGCCCGCTGAAGATTGCACCTTATGGTGCATCACGATACCACCGTAATCTTTTGTCAAGGCTGCGATACCTTCACTTGTTGACTGCACATTCTTAACCTTAAAATTGATCTCAGTGGTTTTTACCAGTTTGGTAACTACACGGGAAGAATCAGCGATGGCAACTGTGTCAGCTGATGATATGCTTTTTTTATTATTGATAAATTCATAATCGTCTGAGGATTTCCCTTTGCAAGCACTCAGCAACGCGATGGCTGCCAGCAGGATTAACATTTTTGTTTTCATGATCGTTTGGTTCAAATTGGTTTTTCAATTAATACCACAAAATCAGAATAGTAACCCTGTTTAATAAACCTTTACCATATTTAATTCTGAATAAATAAAATAATAAGAATTTTATTCCAATAAAATAGCATCACGCAAAAGAATCGCATGGAAAGAAGTAATTCAATAATAAGCCATGATTTATACTTGGAATTACAAAAAGTAACCCGGTATAATAAAGACGTTACGAATTATTAGGGTTCAAGGCAAAAAAATACACCGATTGAACTTTCAATCGGTGTAATCAAAAAAATATCGGTGTAATCGAAAAATACTAGTTCGACGACAATGCCGCCGCACCGCTCACAATTTCTGTAAGCTCGGTAGTAATAGCTGCCTGGCGGGCCTGGTTATAAGCCAGTTTCAATGCTTTTAACAGGTCACCGGCATTTTCAGTCGCCTTATCCATGGCTGTCATACGGGCACCATGCTCAGAAGCGTTGGAGTCCAGTACAGCACGG
>Ga0105237_10002194_pt1 | contig 24441 bp, 12 predicted proteins | sample KBSC24metaG_FD_81520 | JGI IMG/M metagenome (GOLD analysis project Ga0105237, IMG submission 81520) | Corn rhizosphere microbial communities from Kellogg Biological Station, Michigan, USA - KBS C2-4 metaG | ecosystem: Host-associated > Plants > Roots > Rhizosphere > Soil | place: Michigan, USA...
GCGGCGATCGTGATGTCCTGGTAGTTCGCGATGGCGGCGGGCAGCGTGAGATAGTCCTTGCTGCCGTCGAACTCGATGGCGCGGCTGCTGCCATGCCCCTGCGTGTAGCCAGGCGCGCCTTCGGCCACCGCGTGCTGCTGGCCGGCGCTGTCGCGGAGATCTCCTTCAAAGTCATATTTCACGACGAGCTTTTGCCGGACCTCCAGCTCCGTGCTCGTCTTCCCTTTCCATACCCCGGGACCTTTGCCGGTCACCACATAGTAATAGGCTGCGCCATCCGACACATTCTGGTCGATGAAGGCCGTGTCTTTGGGACCGGCGGTGCCGATCGTCACGTAAGGGCCGCCTCGTTGCGACGCGCGCCGCACTTCATACCGCTCGGCGTGCGCCGATCCCCACCAGGAGAGCGTGATCTGGCTGCCGCTCCAGGATGCCCGCAGCCCGCTTGGCGGAGCGTCCTCTTTGATCGGATCGAGCGTGTAGCTGAGCGTCCCGTAGCTGAGAAAATCGTAGGCCGACGGATGTCCTCCCTGCGGCCCGCGCTCGGGGCGCACCCTCTCGGCGGCCTCCTTCACGTACGGCGTCGCGATGCCTTTCAGGTTCGCGTAGTGGTTGTAGATTAACTCGAACATGGGCGGCAGGGCGCCCCGGCCGGCCCGCGAGATCTCTCCTTCCGTGTATTTCAGGTCGGCGGTGCGATGCGGCACGAAGGGAACATCGTCGTAGCCGAGATTGTATTTGGCCACATACTCCCAGCCCCGCAGCAGGCGATTGTTGTCGTAGCTGAACAAGTCGACGCCCTGGTTCCAGGCGATCTGACAGAAGTTCGCCATGAATTCCAACCCCGTAACGTTATGGGGCTGATCGCGTCCCATCTCTTCGGTTTGCCCGAGACCGTTCGGGAAGACGTAGCCCACCGCCCGTTCGACGCAGCCGTTGCCCACGCCTTCAAAAAAGTAATCGAGCGCTTCATTGAAAGTTTCCTCGTCGTCGAGGAAGACGCCGATGGCCAGCATCGACGTCATGTTGCAGGTGTCCCAATTGAGGCGGTAGTGCGTGCCCCCGGTACCGTTGTGGTTGCGCAGGAAGTAGCGGTTGCTGCCGAGGAAGAGCTTCATCATTTCCTTGCAGGCCTCGAAATCCTCGCGCTTCCAGCCCGGGTAATCCCGCATCATCTCGGCGCCACAGGCAAACTCGTAGCCAACGATGCCGGCGCCCAGGGCGTAGTTGCTGTCGCCACCGACTCCCTTCTTCATGGTGGATGACCACCGGTTGAGAAGCTCCACCGCCTTTTCGGCCTGCGCCTTGTCGCCCGTGATCTGATACCGGAGCGCGCATTGGTAGAGCGTCGCGGCGTCCTTTTGGGCGTTGGTGTAGTTATTTTTCGCCGCACCGCCGCGGATCACTTGTTCCACCGGCCGGATCGGAGCGCGCAGCCCGTGCGGGCTGCTCTCGAGCATCTGCCAATTCTCATACCACGGCTGCTCCTTCGCTTTCACCTTTGCGGCCATGCGTTCGAAATCCGCCTTGGTATGCAACGCTCCCGGGTGAACGAATGGTCCCGGCTTGCGCGCCGGGCGGCCACTCACGACTGGCGCCGTTGGCGGCCGTGAAGGCGACGCACCTTCCGCCGTGGGCTTGGCCGCCGGCGCGCTGGACTCGGTGCGGGGCATGTCGACCTGGGCCAGGTCGGAAGGATTGGTGGCCGCGATCGGAACCCGCGCACCACCGCCCTGGTAAACGACACCCGCTCCTTGGGGATTCACACCCACGAGTTGCACCTCGGTGCCGGCGGGGACCTGCACGGTGCCCGCTATCTTTCCCTGGACCGCGGCCGTAAAGGCGGTGGCCCTGACAAGCGTAACTGGCATGAGACATATCCCTGTCACCCCAAACAGCGCCAGCACCAAGCCGCGGAACAGCGTCTCAAAATGAGGGTGACGGAACATCTAGGGAAGTTCAGGATAAATTCGAGGAAACGTCCGTCAGGCGCCCGAGTCCGGGTTCAAGGCCAGCCTCGCATCCGGAGGTACGCTGCGGCGGAAGCAAATAGGCAATCGCCCTTCCAAACGATCGTTGAGATGGAAGTCCATCGTGTATTCGCCCGGTTCTTCGATCGGAATGTCCCGGGCATGCACGATCAAATTGTAAGCACCCGAACGCTCCGTATCCCCGGGGGACAGCGTCACCTCTCCTTCCAGGCCGCCCCCCACCCGCAGGCCATCCGGGCTGGTCAGCGCAAGCCGAACCAAATGCCGGTTTCGTTCACCGGGCCAAAAGCGCAACCGCAGCGCCACCGTCATCTGAGGAATCACGAATGGAAATACCGGAGAATTCACGACCTCGTAGGTACCCACGAGCGAAAGGCGTCCGTCCTGTTCGACGGCGCTATCGCACACGGCAAAGATCTCGATGCGCAAATCCCGATCCTCAATTCCGGGATGGAGTTGGACAAATGCTTCCTGGTCGTTCTTTCGGTTTCTGGCCTGACTTGGTTGATTGGGCATGGGCTCGTCTTTCTGGCTCATTTTGGCACTACAAGAACTGCAAAGGTCACATCCTGGGATCACCCGGGATGGGTGGCGGAGCCCTCCCCCCCGGGTAAGCTCCGCCACCGTCTCGTGAAGACCGCCGACCGGCGGTGAATTCACCGCCGCCCAGCGATCGTTCTGGTGTTTTGGGATCCGGTTAGGACCTCAAATTCGATGAAGATTTCATTCCCCGGGCACGGCTGCGGCGCCGCTGGAGCCCGAGCAAGACGCCGAAGCCTGCACCAAGCGACGCGAACGCGTTAGGCTCGGGCACGGCGAGAAGCGCCACGGAGTTGCCGTTGTAATTGTAATCGAGCGTGAACTGGTTGCTGCCCACGGTGACCAGGCTGTCGTCGGCGACGGCACTGCCATTGTAGGTGAACAGACCGCCGTTCCAGGCGCCGGTGTAAGTGATGAAAGCGAAGCTGCCGGAAGTGATGGACGCGGGCGTCAGGTCGCTGATGGTCAGCACGGCGTCATTGGTCGCCGCGAGGTTCAGATTGCCGGTGATGGCGAGCGCATCCTTGCTCCCCGTGGTGGTGTCGATCTCCAGCTTGAAGGTCGCCCCGCTATTGAACGTCACATCGCCGCCGGCGTTGAGTGCGCCGATGCTTCCCGCCCCTGGCGAAAGCGTGCCGCCGCTGTTCACCGACACCGCGCCCGTCGTGCCTCCCGAGCCACCAAGCGTGCCGGAGCTGTTGACGGCCGTGGTGCTGCCCGAGATCGAGCCGCTGACGAGCAGGGTGCCGGCATTGACCGCGGTCGCGCCGGTGTAAGTGTTCGTTCCGCTCAGCGTAAAGGTTCCCGTGCCGCTCTTGGCCAGGCTCCCGCCGCCGCTGAGCACCCCGGAGTAGGTGGCAGTCGCGTTGTTGCCACCGACCGTCAGGGCGATCGAATCGGTGCCGGACGTGTGGTTCACCTCGTCGTAGCCGGTGAGCACGACGTTGGCCGCGCCACTCAGGGATCCCAGGTTCACGGAACCGAGCCCCGTCTTGAAGACCAGCGGGCTGCTGCCAAACTTGCGATTGGTACCGTTGATATTGGCGCTGAGAACAATGCTCGCATTGGCCAAAGCCGTGCTGCCATTCACGCCGAGATAGACGCCTCCTTCACTCGCAGTCGTATTCTCCGAAACCGTGATCGTGCCGGAGAAGGTGTTGCTGTTGTTCGAGAACGAGACGAACGACGTGTTGTAAACGTTTCCGGTATTGATGCGGCTATGCTGGACGGTGATCGCGCCACTGCCGGTCACCACACCATCGACGGCCAATCCCTTGTCACGCTCCGCCGAGGTGCTGTTGCCGGCGTTGTAAGTGGATCCCAGCACTCCGCCCAGGGACGTGACATCGAGTCCGCCGGTGAGGTGCTGGTTGGCGTCGTCGGCGAAAATGTTGCCGCCATTCAGCGAGATGCTGTTGGCGGTCGTGCTGGTGTTGGTGTTGCTGGTGACGGCATAGCCCACGCGCAAGGTGCCACCCGTATTGACGGTCACCAACCCGCTGCCGAGATTGGTATTGGATCCACTGGCCCCGGCCATGCCGATCGTGCCGGCGCTGATCGTGGTGCCGCCGCTGTAGCTGTTGTTGCCCGACAATCCCAGGATGGCGGTTCCGCTCTTGGCGAGAGTCACCGTGGCTAAGCCATCCTGGATGACACCCGCGTAGGCGGAAGTGGTGGAGGAGCCTGCCGCGAGCGTGATCGTCCCCGCAGTGCTGCTGGTGATGACCGCCCCGCTGTTGCCGCTCAGCGTGCCCACAGTGAGGCTGTTGCCATTCAAGTCCAGCGTGCCGGCGGTGAGGGCCAGATTTCCCGTGGTCGCGCCGAGAGCAGCCGCATTCCCCATGATCACAGTACCCGCTGCAATAGTCGTCCCACCGCTGTAGGTATTCGTCCCGCTCAAGGTCAGCGCGCCGCTGCCTTGCTTGGTGAATGCGAGCGTCTTGCCATTGGACCCATTGGTCAATTGGCCAGCGTACGAAGTGCTGGTGCTGTCGCCGGCGGTCAATGTCGCGTTGGCGCTGCTGCTGTTGTCTGTGATCACCGCGGAAGCGCTGCCGCTGAAGGCCGCCACCGTGATGCTATTTCCATTCAGGTCGAGCGTCCCGCCGTTCGCCGTCAAAGCCCCGGTCGTCACGCCCAAGCCGCTCGCGTTGCCCAGTTGCAGGGTGCCGGCGCTGATCGTCGTGCCACCGGTGTAGGTGTTCGCGCCGCTAAGAATCTGCGTGCCCGCGCCATTCTTGACCAGGCTGCCACTGCCGCTGATCACGCCGCTGTAGGTGAAGCTGCTGCCCGTCGTGCGGTAGTAGGTGAGCGTGCCGTTGTCCGTGATGCTGGCCGTGCTGGTGATGCTGCCATCGGTCGTTCCGTCGCCAATCTGGAGCGTGTCGCCCGTTCCGATCGTGGTCGCGCCGGTGAAGGTATTGGTGTTGCTGAGGATGACCGTGCCGTTCGTGCCGTTCAGCACCAGCGTGCCGGAGCCAGCGATGCCCGCGCCGCTCAGCGTGTAGGTGTGGGCGCTGCTATTCGAGAAGGTCACGGTGCCCGGTATAACAGTGGAGGCGATGTTCACCGCGAACTGGTGGGCCGAATCGTCGAACTGAACCCGATCGCCGTCGAGATATACTTGATCGCTCAGGCTCCAGTTGTGCGTGCCGCTGCCGCCGCCGCTCGTGCCGATGTCCCAGGCGTTGCTCACCGTGCCCGTCCAGATGTTCGTGGCGGCGCTCACATTGAGGTAAAGCGCCGTCGCCGTGGCGTCCAACGAAAAGCTCGAATGGCCGGCCGCGGTGGTGACGAGGTTGAACGCGCCGGCGCCGGCCGGCGAGTTGTAGCTCAGTAGTTTTAGGCTGTCCGTGGCGCTGCTCAGGCCACCGGTATTTGCGAGCGTGATATTGACTGTCCCATTGAGCGTGACAGTGCCGGAAGAGAGGTTCACCACCGCCGTTGTGGGATTGGTCAGGCTCGAGAAATCGAAGGCGACGCTGCTGGCGCCAAAGGTCAAGCTGGTGGGCGTGACGACGCTCGCGCTGGCACTGGTCACTTTCAGCCCCAGCGTGGCGCCATCCGCCACCGAAACAGAGCCGATGCTGGCGGCGCCGGCGAAAGTCAGGGTGCCCACATTGACATTGGTCACGCCGGTGTAGTTGCTGGCGCCGGAAAGCACCCATGTGCCGGAGCCCGATTTTGTCAGCGAAGTGGCTCCGCTGTTATCTCCGATCGCTGCGGCCAGCGTATTGCTGCCCGTATTGGAGCCCGTCAGGGTGAGTGTGCGGATGCCTGTCTGGCTATTGAATCCCATGGCACCCGTATTTGTAAGACTGACGGCGCCGCTGCCGGACGCATCGAGCGTCGCCCCGGAAGTACCTGCGCTGAAGAGGCGGTCCGTGCTGACGGCCGCTCCCGTGTACTGCAAGGTCCCGCCGTTGAGCACGAGGTTCGTGGCCACGTTGGTGGAAGCGCCGATGCTGCTCGCGCTGCCCCCATTGGCGAGCGTGGCCACGGCCAGGATACCGTTGCTCACGGTGGTCACCCCGGTGTAGGTGCTGCCCGTCGCCGAGAGCGTCATGGTGCCCGCGCCCGTTTTAGTGAGACCGCTCGCGGTGAGAGTGCTCGAGGTATTGAGCAGCGGGACCGAAACATTCAGGTCGGACGCGGTGCTGCCGGTCACATCGGCGACGTTGAACGTGATGATCTGTCCCGCCGTGGCGTTCTGACCGAGATGAACGCCATCGGAGGTCGAGAGAGACCCGGCAAAGTTATCGATCGTCGAAGCAATCGTGGAGCTTCCGCCCACGGTGATATTTCCGATCAGGGCCAGGCCCTGGAAAGTGGTGGTGTTGGCGCCGCTTCCCACATGGATGGTTCCGCCATCCAGCGTGATGGCTCCGATCTTGTTCCAGAACCCGCCGGTGGTGGTCTGCGAGCCGGTCTGGAAAACGCCGCCTTGTTTCACGACAAGCGTGAGACCGGCGAGGGTATCGGTGCTGCCTCCCGTGCCAAACTGGTTGCCCACGGTCAGCGACAAGGTCCCGCCGCTATTGACCGTGATGGAGCGAATGTCGGTCGTCACGAGGCTGCCCAGCGAACTGGCGGTCGGAGCGGCTCCCAGCCCGGCGTTGCCGCTCACCAGGGTGCCGTCGCTGATGACGATGTTTCCGGTAAAGGTGCTGCCAGTATTGCTAAGTGTGAGCGTGCCGGCGCCGGACTTGGTGAGACTGCCCGCTCCGCTGAGCAACCCGGAGTAGGTGGTGCTGGCGCTGTTGCTGCCCACATTCAACGCGACCGCCACCGAGGCATTGTCCGTGAGCGCCTGGGCGCTGCCTCCGGAAAGGCCTCCGAGATAGAAAGTGCCGATCCCCGAATTGAACACCAGGCCATTGGCGACCCCGATGCTCACGGTGCTGTCCTGCACCGCGTAGGCGCTGTTGAGTTGCAGCGTGCCGGCGCTGATGGTCGTCGTGCCGCTATAGGTGTTTGTGCCGGAAAGCGTCCAGGCGCCTGCGCCGGCCTTGGTCACGCTTAGAATGCCCGTGGTAAAATCGTTCAGGACGCCAGCCAGTTCACCCGTGCCACTCCCCTGCAAAGTCAGCGTCTTCGATCCATCGACTCCAGTGACATTGCTGGTGAATTTCAGCAAGCCGGTGCCCGAGGCGTCGATGATCGAAGTGGCGAGAGATCCAAAGCCAGCGAGATTGATGACTTTGTTGGTCGTTTCTCCCGCGCCCGTATAGAGCAGGGTCGACGTCACCGCGAGGTTGCCCTCGCCCACATTTCCAAGGTTGATCGTCCCATTGGTGCCGAGATTGCTGTTCGCGCCGCTGTTGCCGATGCTGGCCACGCTGACGGTGCCGTTCAGAATGCTCACGGCGCCGCTGAAGCTGTTCGCGGCGTTGAGGACGACCGTGCCAGCGCCGAAGTTGGTAATTCCGCCCGTGCCGCTGATGGCGCTGCTGCTGAACCCGGTGCCCTGGGTGATGGTGCCGCTGCTGTAGCTGAAGCCGAGGGTGGCGTTGTCCACGATCGTTCCCGCCGCCGCGAGAGTGCCGGTCGTGCTGTTGTTGCCGATCAGCAACGTGCCGGCATTGATCGTGGTCGCGCCCGTGAAGGTGTTCGCGCCAGTGAGCGCCAGGGTGCCGGCGCCGGCTTTGGTGAGGCCGCTGCTTGCGCTCCCGTCGGCGATTGCCGAGCTGATGATCAGATCGGGAGCCGAGACGTTGGTTGTCGTCACGGAGATGGTTGCCAGGGAATCCCCCACGGTGGCCGTGCGTGTGCCGTTCAGATTCAGCGTGGAAACGGAAATCGTCGAAGCGCTGTTGAGATTCTTTGATCCGTCGTAGGTGATGTCGCCGCCCAGGTTGAGCGTGCCACTGGCGCCCGTGACGGCGGCCGAGCCCGCCAGGCCCAGCGAGGTGATCGTCTGGGTCGTTGTGCCAATGGCGAACGTGGCGGCCTGGTTTACCTGGAATGCCGTCCCGGTCGTGCCGTTGAAGATGTTGTTCGTCGTGCTCGCGGTCAGCGTGCCTTGGTTGACCGTGGTCTGCCCGGTGTAGGCATTGGCCACCGTCAGCGTCACCGCACCGGCGCCGCCTTTGGTCAGCCCGCCGCTGCTCGTCACACTGATCGGGGCATTGATGGTCAGGGTGCCCGATCCCACCAGGAGCACGCCCTCCCCGTTGCCGAGCGCGAGGCTGGTCACGCCGCTGCCGATGGAAGCCGCGCCGGTGGTCGACGCAATCGCACCGCTGTCGATCGTGAGCGTCGTGGAAGTGCCGTTTAAGGCCACGGCGGAGTTGAAGAGCAGGGAGTTGAGAGACACGCTCGCATTGCTGAGCGTGACCGCCGCAGCGATGGCGTTGTCGTGATTGGTCGCCGTGGCGTAGGCCGCGGTGAGCGTCGTCTGTTCCGTGGTCAGGAGCACCCGCAGGCCGAGCGTGCCGTCGTAGGTGACGAAGTTGCTGCCCGTGCCTCCGACGGCGGTATCGCCCAGGAGGTAGGGCACGATCTTCAGCGCCTGCGTGGCATCGCTGATTCCGCCGCCGGTCAGGGTATTGGTGCCGACGAGTGTGAGCGAGGCCCCTGCGTCGGCCAGCGTCAGCCGGCTGACGTTGGTGGCCGCGCTTTGGTTGAGACTCGTGCCGCGAATCAGCCCGGTGGCGAAGTTCGCGCCTCGCGAGAAGCTGGCGGCGGCGAGGGTCGTCACCCGGCTCGCCGCCGAGGAGATCGTGACGGTGCCGTTGCCGCTGGAGAGGCCGAGTGTCCCCATGGTCTCGGTGGTGTTCGTCGTGGTATTCGGAGTGATCACCAGGAAGCTGTTGTTTCCGAGGGTCACCGCTCCGGTGTCCTTCAGCTTGTCCACGTTGGCCGAGCTGTAATCCAGGGTGATGGTGGCGTTCTGCAACGTGCTGCCCGAGGAGCCCGCAATGGTGCCAATGGCGCCATTCACCGTCAGGGCTACGTTGGAGAGCGTGGTGGCGCCGGTGTAGTTATTGGCGCCAGAGGCCGTCAATGTGGCGCCGCTGATGGCAAAGACATTCAATCCGCCGGAGCCGGTGATTTTCCCGCTGATCGTGCCGCTGCGTGCCGTGGCGTAGTTGTACCAATCGAACATGTGGATGTTCGCGGTCCCGCCGCTCAGCGTAATCGTGCCGCTGAACGCACCCGAGTTGCCGTTTTGAAAGCCGAGGCTTCCTCCATCAGCCACTGTGATGCTGTTACTCACCGTCAGATTGCTCGCCTCGACTCTGCCGCCACTGTTTACATTGATCGTCGCGGACGACAATGCCGTGGCACTGGCGTATTCGATGTTGGCGCCGGTGCCCACATTGATGGTGCCGCTAAATGTGCTGGTCCCGTTGAAAACGAAGTTCCCGTAGTTCCCCAGACCGTTGACGACATTCCCCGCGTATCCCGTCGACCCCGCCACCGGGCCGGTCAGGTTCAGCGTGTTCCCGCCCGACAATGTCGCCGCCAGGCTGTAGGAGAATCCGGCGTTCAGGATCGTGCCGCCGTTCGCGGTAATTGTGATCGCGTGCGTGTTGGTGACCGGATTGGTGGAACCTCCCGCAACCTTCAATGTACCACCGTCGAAGGTCAGTGTGCTGGTGGAGGCCGCGCCGAGGTTGGTATCCGCCACGATCCCGAGCGTGCCTCCGGAGATCGTCGTCGTGCCTGTGTAGGTGTTGGCTGCCGTCAGGTTGAGCAGTCCGGTGCCCGTCTTGGTCAATCCAAAACCCGCCCCACTGATGATGCCTCCGAGAGTAATGCTCCCGGTGTTGGTGTTGATCGTCTCGGTGGCCGCCAGCGTGATGGCGTTATAGATCCGTTGTGTGCTGGTGCTGTTATTGGTAATTCCGCCGCTCAGAGTAAAGGAATTGCCACTAACGAGGAACGCGCTCGCGCCCGAATTGAAGATCAGCCCGGCATAAGTGAAGCCGGAGTTGTCATTGAAAAGATTGGTCAGCGCAGAGGTCCCAAAATAGAGCGCGTCGCCGCTCGCCACGGTCGTGGAGGGCACGTCCGGCGTCTGGCCGGTAACCCAGTTGGTCCCGCTAAAGTAGGCGCTCGCCGGATTCGTGGACCACGCCTTGTCCGACGCCTCCACCGACTGGAGAAAAAAGGTCCCGATTCCCACGATCACAACGCTTGCGCTGAGGCTGAAGGCGATCGAGCGCGCCAGAGGTTGGATTTTGGACCTGGGGGATTTCCGCTGTTTCATGATCTTGATGGGGGTAGGCTCTACGTGGTTGAACGGGCAAAGATTCCTCACGCCTTTGCGTCCGGATATAGACCGTTCGGTCCGATTCTCCGGGGGGTGGATGCGGGCGAAGCTTTTGTGTCGCCGGCGGTATTGGGCGCCGCCAGTTCATCGAGGAACCGGGCGCCCGGCTCGGAGTGCGAGCGCGCGTGCAGCTTGCTATAGATAGTGTGAAGATGAGCCCGCACGACGCCGTGGCTGATGCCGAGCTGGCTGGCAATGCGCGGGCCGGTGAGCCCTTTGATCAGCATGCGGAGTATTTCCGCTTCTCGTTCGCTCAGTTGTTCCATTTCGCTGCCGGGAGCGCTCTGTTGAAAATGCATAATGACCTTGCGCGCGATCTGCATGGACATCGGCGAACCGCCGCGATGCCCCTCTTCGATCGCGGCGAGCAATTCCGAGCCGGCGGCTCGTTTGAGCAGGTACCCGCTGGCGCCCGCCCGCAGCGATTTGAAGATCAGGTCGCTGTCATCGTAGGTCGTCAGCATCAGGAACTGGAGATGCGGATTGGCCTGCTTGAGACAGGCGACGCAACTGATCCCGCTATCGCCGCCAAGGTTGATATCCATCAGGACCACGTCAGGCATGAGCCGCGGAATATCGCGTTTGGCCTCCACGGTGGTTTCGTAGGCCCCGATACAGGCCAGGTTCGGCGCATGGCGCAGCAGTTCCACCAGACCCTCGCGGGTACCGTGATCATCTTCTACTACGACAACTCGAATCGGGGGAGACATGCGCGATGCCAACCAATCGCCACCCAGCCGCGGTTTCGATATAGACCGTTTGGTCTGAAAAGAATGCCAAGAGCCAGGAGCCAGGAGCCAAGTGGACCTGCGCGCGAATCGCTCATGATGCGGTGCCGTATCCCTCAAGCGTGCGGAGCCTGGACACTTGGCTCTCGAAGCTTGGCTCTTGGCACTCCGTTCGCCTCGAAGGAGCGCTCCCTAATCTCCCGGCACCCTACTTTCCGAGGAATTTCACCACCGCTTCCGTCCGCGACTGCACGTGCAGCTTGCCGTAAATCGCGTGCAGGTGGCCGTGCACTGTGCTCGGGCTGATGCAGAGTTGATCGGCGATTTGCTTGTAGGGCAGGCCTTTCGCAAGGTGGCCCAGGATTTCCTGCTCGCGTTTGGTCAACTGCTCCACCTCCTTCACGGGCTGGCGGATCTGGTGAAAATGCGTCACCACTTTGCGGGCGACCTGCATGGTCATGGGCGAGCCGCCGCCGTGAACTTCGCGAATGGCATCGATCAGTTCCGTGGTGGCGGTGCGCTTCAGCAGGTAACCGCTCGCACCGGCTCGCAGGGCGTCGAAGATGACTTCGCCGTCGTCCACGGTGGTGAGCATGACAAACTGCAACTGCGGGTGCTGTTGCTTCAGCCTCGCCACGCATTCCACTCCACTGGCCTTGGGCAAATTGATGTCCATCAGAACGACATCTGGGAGGGGCTGGGGAAGTTCGCGCTCCGCTTCCTCGGCGCTCCCGAATGCGGCCAGGCACACGATGTCCGGCGCCAGGCGCAGCAGTTTCACGAGGCTGTCGCGGGTCTTGGTATCGTCCTCGACGAGGACCACTCGGATCATGGGGGGCATGGGTGTACTTCCTTCTATGAACCGTTTTGTGCCAAATGCATCTCGAAAGTCACCCGCGTTCCCCCGCTGGGCTGGCTCTCGATCCGGCACGTGCCTCCGAGTTCCGCCATGCGCGCGCCCATGTTGTGCAGGCCATCGGAGCCTGCGCGTTCCTGGCCCATCGTGAACCCGCGCCCATTATCGGCGATGACGAGGCGTAACGCGGAGCCAGTCACCTCCGCCTGGAATAGCACGGTGGTCGCGGAGGCATGCTTGACCACGTTGTTGAGCGTTTCTTTCACCACCAGGAAGAGGTGATGCCGGGCGTGGGTGGGCAAGGGAGACGGCGGCAGGTCGTAGGGAATCTCCAGCTCGCACGCGATATCCGCGGCCGTGAGGAAATCGACCGCGTATTGCCCGAGATACTCGACCGCGGAGTTGAGCGTGTCATTCCGTGGATTGACCATCCAGACGATCTCGTCCAGCGCGGTGACCGTTCGCCGGGCGATATCCGAGATTTCGTCGATATGGCCCTTGGCCTCCTCGGGCGGACTGAGCCGGGCGAGCTGGCTGGCGAGTGTGATCTGCGTGAGACTGGCGCCCAGGTCGTCGTGCATGTCGCGGGCGATCCGTGCGCGCTCCTTTTCCAGAGCATGCTGCTGCTCCAGCGCCCGCATGCGCGCGCGGACGCGCCGCAGCACGATCATGCGCACCAGCGTGGCCAGCGCCAATGCGCCGAGCGCCATCATGCCTCCATGGAACCAGGCGGTTTCCCACCATGCCGCGCGGACGGTGAAGGGCAGCCGGGCCACGACTTCCGATGATTCCGGCGCATCGGTTTCGCGCGCCGCCACTTCGAAGCGGTAGGCGCCGGGCGGCAAATGGGCGAATGAGGCCACGCGTTGATTTTCCGCATCCACCCAGCCTTCATCCAACCCGACGAGCCGGTAGCGAAAATGGAGCCGGTCCCCCGCCTTGAGCAGCGGCAGCGTATAGCGGATTTCGATGGGGCCGGGACGAGGTGGAAGTCTCAGCGCGGCCCGTGGCGCAACCCCTTCGCCATGCACGCGCATTTCCTCGATCAGCACGGGCAGGAGAGGCACGCTTTCGGTTTGATTCTCCGGATTGACCTCCACGCAGCCGCGATCGGTCGCAAACCAGAGATGCCCGTCCCTGGTCTCGGCCGTCGCGTTGCGGCGGCCGAAAGTGAAGCCACCGGAGGGCAGCCCTTCATCCCTGCTGTAGAGGATCCGCCGGATGGTTCGCTGCTTCCCGCTGAGCACCTCCTCCATGCTCTCCCTCGTCGTTCGCATCAGCCCGCGCCCGCGCGCGAGCCAGAAATTGCCCTTGGTATCGATGAGCAGCGCCCGAAGATCGGACCCAGCCAATCCCGCCTCGGCAGGCACGGCTTCGATGCGCCCGGAGTGCCATCGCCACATCCGCCCGTAACGCGAGCCGATCCAGACCGTCTCCGGACCATCCGCCACGATGAAGCGGATCGAATTACCCGTGGATAGCCCGGGATGGTCGACCGGCACAAACTTCCCTTCCTCGCGCCGGAACAGCAGGCCGTCCTCGGTGCCGGCCCAGATGGCGCCAGTGGAATCCTGAGCCAGCGCGCGCGGACGCCTCAATTCCTCCCCGCTCGTCTCCAGGGTCGCCGACTCGCCGTCCCATCGATAAACCCCCTCCCGCTCGGTGGCGATCCAGACGTTTCCCTCCCGGTCCCGAAGGAGCGAGGCGATGCTGCCTTTGAAGGATGTCTCGGTGAAGACTCCATCCTTCCACCGGAGCAGCGCGCCCTCGTATTGTCCGATCCAGACGCCGCCGTTGGGATCGGGGCAGATGGTCGTGATCAGCGAGCCGGGCCAGGGAGTGATCGGGGCAAAGGATTGATTCGATCCATCGATGCTGCGCGCCGGTCCGGTATCGCGCACGGCCAGCCAGATCCGATCCTCGGTATCCTTGACGAGCGAAAGGCCGCCTTCCATGGGCAGGCCATGGCTGGTGCCGTGGAGCACGAACCGCTGGGGCCGCAGGCGATTGAGCCCACCCGTCAATAGACCGACCCAGAGACTGCCCTCGCGATCCTGCATGACCGCCTGCACGGCCGGGCGCGAAGTGGGCACGCGGGTGAACTTTCCATCGCGGAGCCGCCAAAGGCCGGCTCCGCGCGTGCCTATCCACACATCATTCTCCCGGCTCTCCAGGAGTGCGGTCACCTCCGTGGGCCCGCCCAACTGCGCGAGATCGGCCGCTTTCTCACGCCTTCCATCGGCGAAATAGTGAAAGAGACCCGCATCGCGTGTGGCCCACATTCCGCCGGTCCGGGCCGGGCCCATGTGGATGTTGCCTCCATCTTCCGGGGCAATTTCGCGGAAGCGCGCACCATCGAGGATCCCGCAGGCGCCCGCGGTGTTGTACCAGATTCGGCCGTCGACGTCGGCATGCACGTACGTGTCTTTCCCGGCGCCAATCCCGTTCTCGGCGGTGAAGATCGTCACCTTCCCATCAGCCCACCGCCGGGCGATGCGCTCCGGCGCCTGCCCGATCCACATGGCGCCGCCCACTTCCTGCGCGAAGGAACTGGTCCAGGCGGTCGCGCCCATCGGGGACGCCGGTGGGATGATGGTTTCGAACTTCCCGTGGTGCAGGCGCGTCACACCGCCGTATTGAAGGCCCAACCATAACTCCCCGGAACGATCCGTCGCCACGGTGCGAACATAGACCGACTCCAAGCCAACGTTGCTTTTGTGGAAGGTCGTAAACCGGGTGCCGTCGAATCGGGCCAGCCCTTCCCGCGTCGCAAGCCACAAATAGCCGTCGGGTGTTTGTGCGATGCCCGAGACCGAACTATGCGGCAACCCGTCTTCCGTGTCCCACACGCGCAAAACGTATTCCTGGGAAACCGGCGGAGCCTCCTCCGCGCGCACCAGCCAAATTTCGGCCTCCCAAGCCACGATCACGCACCACGCCAAAAGGGCGCGGATGGGAAGGAGTCTTGGCATAGGGGGATGGCGGAAAGATAGTTAGGCTTGATCCATCATCCAGCGCCGGTGTCGGACAATTTTTGTTGTAAATCGGACATGCACGGGCACCTCGCCCCGACGAAAACGAGGCCGCGGCCGGGACCTACCAGACCGAACGGTCTATGGCGGCGGGTGACCATGTGAGGTTTTATTTCCTCCATGTTCGGTCTTTGGCGGGCACGACGGTGTGTCCCCCAGAGATCAATCTCCCAGACAATTCTCACATCCCTCATGAAGGTGCATCCCATCCAGACCGACACCGATCGGGCTCAACTCCGGCAGGACCGAAGCGGTCCGCGATTCTTCGCGTCGCCGGAAGTGAGTGGGGATCTCGCGCATCGCCGCGGGAATCGTGCAGCCCGGGGCGGTTTCAGCCTGGTCGAGATGATCATTGTGATCGCGATCATCGCCTTGATCGCCACCTTCATCACTCCGGCCGCCGCTTCTTTGTTGAAAGGATCGCAATTGGGCCAGGCGGGACTGATGGTCAACGATCAACTGGCGCTCGCCCGCCAGACCGCACTGTCGAAGAACCGCCTGATCGAAGTGCGATTCTATCGCTGCGGTGATCCGGAGATCCCGGGCGAAAACGTCACCAGCGCCGCTCGCGGAAAGTACCGCGGGATGCAACTCTTCCAAATTGAGGAAGACGGCAGCGCAAACCCGATCGCCGAAGCCATTCGTCTGCCGGTGGCGATGATCATGGATTCGAGTTCCGTGCTTTCAACGATCCTCAATCAGACGGCGCGACCCGTGGGCAAATCCCCCACCGCGCCGGCGTTACCCCGAGTGGGAAACATATACGACTACAGCTTCTTCCGATTTCGGCCGAACGGTTCCACCGATCTGCTGGACCCCGCAAATCCCACCGCCCCGTGGTTTGTCACGATCCACGCGCTGACGGATGGCGACGCCCGCAACGCCGCGCCGCCAAATTTTTACACCATCCAAATCGATGCATTCAATGGCAACATCCGCACCTTCCGGCCCTGACACTTTCCGGTCCCGCCACCCAGCGACCACCGCCTTCAGCCTCATCGAGGTCGTGCTGGCCATCGGTGTCCTCGCTTTCGGTTTTGTCGCAATTCTGGGGCTGCTTCCGACCGGCCTTCAATTGTTCCGCGAGGCGGTGGAAACTTCGGTCAGCAGCCAGATCGCCCAGCGCGTAATCAATGACGCGCAACAGACCGATTTCAAGGTGCTGACCGACGAGGACAACCTGCCTGCTTCGCTGGATACCTTCACCTTTCAAGGGCCGGCAGTAGCCTTGGGCGCATTCCGGTATTTCGACGATCAAGGCAATGAGATCGTCCCGGCCACCGGCTCGCTGAGCAGCAGCGAGCAAATGCGCGTCGTCTATTGGGTGAACACCCGCATCAAGCCGCGGACGGACCGTGGGCAAACGACCACGCGCACGCAATGCCTGGCGACCGTGACCGTACAAGTGGCGAAAAACCCCGCCAACAAAAGCCTGCCCCTTGGCCAGGATAACCTCATCGTGAGACCGGCTGGCGTCGTCATCAAGACTTATGCCATCCTGGTTTCCCGGAACACGTGAAAGCCTCGCTCCACCGGCCCGGATCGGCCTTCACTCTCGTGGAACTCGTGGTGGCCATGTCGGTCCTGTTCGTCCTCATGGTCATCCTCGTGCAGCTCACCAATGGCACGAGCCGGATCTGGTCTCAAACCACGGGCAATATTGAGCAGTTCAAGGAGGCCCGCGACGCGTTTGAATCGATGACGCGCCGTCTCAGCCAGGCGACACTGAATACCTATTGGGACTATCATTACCCGAACAATGATAAGACCAAGCCGGCTGATGCCTACCAACGTCAATCGGAGCTGCGGTTCATCACGGGTGACGCGCAGGCCCTCGCGGGATTGAAATACCCGGCCGGGCACGCCGTGTTCTTTCAGGCGCCTCTTGGCTTCACGGCGACGACGACCTACGTGCACATGCAGAATCTTCTGAACACGTGGGGCTTTTTCATCGATTTCGGCAGCGACCAGGATATGCGCCCCGGGTTCCTCGGACCGAAGATCCCCTTGCGCTACCGCTTTCGCCTCTACGAGCTCATGGAGCCGTCCGAATCCCTTTCGCTCTACAAGTACAGCTCCGGGAATCCCTCGTATGCCGGGAAGGAATGGTTCACCGACCCGCTGAAGCTGACGCCGGCCACTTCACGGCCCACCCGCGCGCTGGCGGAGAACATCATCGCCTTGATCCTGCTGCCCAAGCTCAGCCCGCAGGAAGACGTCACGGAAACCAGGCTGGCGCCGCAATACAGTTACGACTCCACGGCCGCAAACTCCGATCCGACCATCAACCCCAAGAATCAGCTCCCGCCGGTGATTCAGCTCACGGTCGTTGCGGTCGATGAGGCGACCTTCGGGCGGATTCAAGCGGGCGCGGTTCCGCCGGATTTCGGGCTCACCGGCTTGTTCGCCAAGGCGGAGAATTACCATCAGGACCTTGCGACCCTGGAGGCAACGCTCCAACGCCAGAAACTCAACTATCGCGTGTTTAGCACGAACGTAAGTATCCGCGGAGCCAAGTGGAGCCGCGAGCAGAAGAACTGACATCCATGATCCAGGTTTCCCCTCAGCGATTCTCGCTTTCCAAAATAACGTCCATGAGAGCGCACCGGACCAACCACCAACGGGGCGTGGCCCTCGTGCTGGTGTTGGTGTTCCTGGTGCTGATCACGGGTTTGATCGTCGCCTATTTCATGAGCGTGACGACGGAACTCAAGAGCTCCAAATCCTATGCCGACGAGGGCGCCGTCCGGCAACTGGCCGACTCCGCCGTGAGTGCGGTCATCGGGCAGATTCGCGACGCCACCTCGCAAAGCAGCATGGCCTGGGCATCCCAACCCGGGATGATCCGGCTCTTCGACAACACGGGGAAGCCATCAGCCTACTACAAGCTCTACTCGTCCGACCATCTCGTCGTCACGGCCGATCAAATTCAGGGCGGCTACACGTTGTCGGGTGACCTCGCGGCCGACTGGGATAAATATCCCGCGCTCTACACGGACCTAAACCGCCCGGTGCTGGCGGCCGATCCCGGCGATCCGACGAATACCCTCAAGCCCGTATTCCCCATCGTCGATCCGCGAGCCGTGGACAACGCCGTCGAGGGTTTCAGTTACACCGCGGGGGTGAATGGCGTGGTCGATACCAGCGGAGACACGCGCCGCCTTCCCATGCCCGTGCGCTGGATCTATTTCCTGCGCGACGGAAAACTGAGCAGCCCGACCACGGCGGACGCGACCACGGCGTCGTGGACGGGAACGGATGACTTTGTCCCGACAGCGAGCAATCCAATCGTGGGCCGGATCGCGTTTTGGACCGACGACGACAGCTCGAAAGTCAACGTGAACACCGCCTCGGAGGGAACCTACTGGGATACCCCGATCTCCAATGCGAATCCCGACAGCACGAAGATGGCCCTGTCGACCGGCACGCCAACGGGCACCGGCGACTCGCAGCTCTCCGCGTATCAAGGGGCGCAAAAGGAATATCAACGATACCCCGGCCATCCTGCGACCACCTCGCTTTCGCCCATCTTCGGAAATTCCCTGGCGGCGCTCACTCGCGCGGACCTCGTGGAGGGGATCACCAAGCTTACGCCGCGCGTCATCGACGGCGTCGGGTCCACCCGCGGCGGCACGATCACGGCGGACACCAATACGCCGCTCGTTCCCGATTCCGACCGGCTGTACGCGAGCACCGATGAATTTGTATTCGGATTGGATGCCAAGCTGGCCCAGCGTCCGGAGCAGAAAATCTCCACGGTGAACATTCGCGATACGATCGAAAAGGCGATGTTCTTCATCACGGCCCACAGCCGGGCGCCGGAGGAAAATCTCTTCGGAAAACCCCGCGTGGCCATGTGGCCCATCACGAAATCGATCGGAAAAATCGATGACCCGTCGGATCAAACGAAGATGACCGCGTTCGACAAGCTCATCGCGCGTGCGTCCACCATTCCCGGAACGGCCTCGAAGGTCTACTATTTCACACGGCAGGACCCCAAGAGCCAGACCGCGGATTGGGGCCCTCGCAATCAGGCGCTCTATACCTACCTCCAGAGCGTGACCACCAATGCCGTCCCGGGCTTCGGCGGAAATTTCGCGACGAAGTTTCCCGTTCCTTCCGGCGCCACCGTTTCGGATCGCAACCAGATCCTCACGGAAATCTTCGACTACATCCGCTGCACGAACATCTCGGACATCAGCGAAGATGGAACCCTGCCGACGACGTATCAATCGTCATACTCGGGAAAGAGTTACACGAATCCCACGCAGGATTCGAATGGCGCTACGAACCGCGGATGGGTGCTGCCGATCAAGCCGTCGGGCCCCGCCACGGGGACACGCGGATTTGGCCGGATCGAGACGATCTCGCAATTGGCGCTCATCATGATCCCCGTGCCGCCCGTGATGCCCACCGGCTCGGCGACGGGCACCGTGAATGGCAAGACATTCGATCCCAAGGCGCAGACACTCGTCGAAATCAACCTGGTGCCGGAATTGTTTTGTCCGATGGCCGGGTTCCCGGCGCTCTCGGAAAATCTCAAGGTCCGGTTCACGAACATCCAGTTGCCCGTGAATGGCGGCGCCGCGAATTTCGGTCCCATGCCTTGGGATCAACTGCGCTCGACCGACACCGAAAAGGGCCGGTTCAGCGACGGAGCCAACGGCGCTTCCAAGATCGGCGGGAACATGGGGATCGGCAGTCTGTCGGAAGTGCAAAGCGGAGTGATCGGCACTCCCGCGGATTCCGTTCAGCCGAATACCGAAGTTCTCGTCACCGGCGTGAATCCGGCGACCTTCACCGTCGGGCCGGGCACGGTGACCGCGCAGATCATCGCGCCAGCGAACAGTGCGAATGTGATCCAGACGATCACGTTTACCATTCCCCAAATGACGGTTCCGATTCCGAAGTACTCATGGTCAGGCACCACCCTCAACGACACCGGGGAACTGGCGAAAGGAGGCCCGGGTTCGAAGGTGAAGGGCTGGCGCCTGAATCTCAACACGCTGCAAGATTATATCCAGGGATCGAACACGTTCCTCACGGCGCTCGATACCGTCCGCTCGCTCGTGCCCGTCGGCGGGGCGAATGCCGACATGCGCTTGATTGCCGGCCGGGAGACCGTGGACAAGATCAATGGCACGGATGTGTTCCAACTCCTCACACCGGCGCCGAGTACGGTCTCGGCATATCACGCGCTCAACGGCAATTGCTGGCGTTCCATCCGCGGCAACACCGCCAACCGTCCCAAATTCCAGTTTCCCAATTCCGCCGCGCCCGGAAACCTCGTCAAGGACGTCTCCTACTTCACCGGCAATGGCCAGACGCCGTGGCGCATCGTTCCGTCCATCCCCGGCAACCCTACTTCCGCCGCCGGAGTGAACGCGCAGAATGGGATCAACGGAGTGCCAAATTCCGCCAACCAGCCGGGCGATTGGGACAACGGTCCCGGGTTGACTCCGGACGGCGCCTACTTGAACAAGGCGGACGAAGGCACTCCCCCACCCTATCTCAGCTCCGACGTCTGGACATTCAATACGGTCACCGCCTTGCAGAAGGCCGGATTGTTTTCTCCGAATCGCCAGGTGTCTTCGCCGGTGATGCTCGGATCGCTGCCCAGCGGAATGATGGCGGGCAAGCCGTGGCAAACACTCCTCTTCCGCCCGTCAGGTCTCGTCTCCACATTCACCGGCGCCGCCTACTCGCATCCGGATTCCACGACCTCACCGCCGGATCATTTGCTGCTGGACCTTTTCTGGATGCCGGTCGTGGAGCCCTACGCGATCAGTGAACCCTTTTCCACCGCGGGAAAAATCAACCTCAACTACCAACTCGCGCCGTTCACCTACATCAAGCGGGATACCGGCATGCGCGCTGTGCTGAAATCGGTGATGCTGACGACCTTGAATCCCAACGACGACGGAGGGGCGGGCTGGTTTGGATTCTCTCTCCCGTTCAAGTTGAGCCAGGGCTACAAGTTGACCGCCAACGCCGCACCAACCGCCACACGCCGGGCGATCGACGCCAGCCTGACGCTCCAGCAATTCGACGAGCGCTTTTCGCGAAGCACCTACAGCAGCACGAGCCCCAACTTTTTCGTCTCCGCCTCGGAAATCTGTGACGTTCCGCTCGTTCCCGTGGATTCCACCGATGGGAACAAAAACGCCGTCAACGCCGGCGTCGTCCATGGAGATACTGTGGCCCAGATCGCCACGAAGATGAGGACTTTCTGGCTGGGAAACAAGATCACCGGCGATAACAGCCTCGAGCGCCCCTACTCCTACATCTATCCGCGCGTCACGACCAAATCGAACACCTACACAGTCCACGTCAAGGTCCAGTGCCTCAAGAAACTCGCCATGGACAAGGATCAGAACATCTGGAAGGAAGGCCGCGATCAAATCCTGGGGGAATTCCGTGGATCGTATGAAATCGAGCGCTACCTCGACCCGGATACCGCGGGATTCTACAAGAACGGAGATGTGAAGCAGCCCTCCACGGAAACGGACCCCGAAGCGATCCTCGCTCCCTACCGTTATCGCGTGATCAGCAGCAAACAATTTGGGCAGTAGCAGACGGGGCCTTGGGGGCGAATCCCCCATGGCGAATGACGGCGTAGATGGCGAAAACCACATCCCTTGCGCACCGGCCATGGATGGCAAGGCGCCCTCGGATTCCCCGCCCGGAAGCTCATCGCCGGAAGCCGGCCGCAGCCGGCTTCCGGCATGGAATACTATCCGCCGTGGGCCTTTTTCGCCGCCGGGGTCATCAGGACTCCCTCCGACGACACCATGTCGCCGTTCTTCATCGTGACTGTCTTGCCTTTGGCGTCGGTGAATGTGCCTGCGGAGCACACCTTGCAACCGTTCTTGAGGGTCACGTCCTTGGTCATGGGCGTCACCGTCATCATCTTGCCGTTCACCATCATGTACATCGGACCGGGGCCAGCCATGACCGAGGAGCCGAGGCAAAGAATGGCGATCGAAGCGAGCGCCATGCGAGTGAGTTTCGAGGTTTTGGTGATCATATGTTCTAATTTCGTTAGTGACTGCTGTTTGTGCATGGTTTGGATGGCCACACGGGCGGCGTAAAGATCGCCGGCGGGGCTGTCTTTTGTTAACGAGAGAACGAGCGAACCGCTCATTTGATTGCAATCATTGTTTATAACCGATTTATCCGCCGGTGCCAGCCTTCACTGTGCAGACTCCTTGGAACCAGCCTGCGATGCGAGATACTCGGATGGGTGATGCTGACCGCAAAGCCCCTCAGAACCTGGCTTTCAGCGATAGATCAATATACGGCGGGGCTTCCGTGGAACGGACTCGCGTATCCGCCCGGTGGAAATCCAAGTCATCCACCGGTACGAACCCGGCTTCCATCTGGAAGGTGGCGTGCGGGTTGATGGCCCACGAAATACCAGTCCCGACCCGGATCTGCGAGTAGTCGGCGACGGCATCGTCGAGGCCCTGCGTGCCATGCGTCCGGCCAAAGTCGCGATTCACGCGGTAGGTGTCCCCGCGAAAATCCGCGCCCGCGTAGAGGGTCAGGCATTGACTCAAGCTATACTCGATTCGGGGGGTGGGCAGGATGCCATTGAGCACCCAGTCGTGCCCCATGCGCCAGTGCAACCCGATGCCGCCCAGCACCGGATACTTCCTTTCGAAATTCAAGCTGAGTCCGACGACCAGTTGGAGGTCGGAGTTCACAAAGTAGGAAGCACCCATGACGATCGGCACATTGAAGTCGCCAAATCGGAACACGCTGCCGCTGCCATAGAAACCGGGTTGAAAATCGACGCGGGCCAACCAGGCGTCGCCAAGTTGGAAGTCAGCTCCCACGGTCAAGCCGTAAGACTGAAGCGTGGTGGGGATGGGCTGTGATTGGACTCCGACAAAATCATGCCGCTGATAATCGATGCCGAAACGGTAGAGGATGCCCCCCTTGCCCTCAAGCGAAGCCACCGCATTGAACGAAGTATCGAGCACGCCCACGTCGCTGTCTCTCGATACCCCTTGAAACCGGGATTTGGTGACCCCGGAGACATCCGAATCCACCTCCCAGGACACGGCGGATTTCTGCCCCCCTTGAAGTTCCACAGCGGGCTTTTGCTCTCCCTCCGCTGGGGCTTCCGAGGTGACCGAAAAGAGCGCCGCCGAAACCGCGAGCAGCACCCACGGCCGGAAAATCATTTCACGAATGAGGATTAATCTGGAATTCAACCCGTCCAGAATCAGGGAGATTTGCTCGCATCGTCGAGCAAACATTTAATGTTCCGCTGCGTTTCGCGCATCATGGCGGTGCTGGATCCCATCCGTTCCACGCCATGCAACTGGGCCAGGCCGGGAGAAGAAATCAAGTCTCCCCGCCACACCAGCGTGCATTCCTGCGAACCGATCGTGACCGGCCACATCTGGCAAAACGTGAGGAACGTGTAGTAACCGCCAGAGGCGTAGTATTGCGCATCCACGGATTGGTAGCCGCCGGGAGTGGACCGGCCGTAAAGAACGCCGAGATTGAATGCCGCCAGGCCCTCGACATCGAACATTTCCCAGTAGAAGGACGCCGGGAACGTAGCCTTTCCACCGAGGAGCGGAGTTCCGTCCAGCAACGCGGAAAATTGCGTCTTCACCTTGCCTGCTTCCTTGAGGAGGCGCGCGATTTCATCACCGTTGCGAACCGTTTCCCCTTTGGTTTCGTACGGCGGCAACGCGGCAAAGCCTCCGGCCGCGTACGTCTCTGCACGGTGTAAAAGGAGATTGGACCAGTACGCGGCAAAGCCCGACCCGGGCTTGAGGGCCTTGGTGTCAGCATTGCTCAATTGCAGTTCCGCGCTGCTGGCGGGAAGCTTTTCCGTGGCGGCCATGAGCGCCTTTACCGATGCATTCGCGGGCGCGTTGCCGACTTGCTGGAATTGCGCGACGTTCGGCGGGAGCGGGAAATCGGCGTGCAAGTAGACCTTGAGTTCCGGGTGGCGGGCGGCATTCCACTGGCGCTGGAAATCCGCCGTCTTTTGCAGCGGCTTGCGGACGACATAGCAACTCTCCAATGCAAGATCCCGCGCCCCGCTCATTGGAACTCCCCGGACGGACATCACCGTTCCGGAGGCGAGCTTCTCGAGACTGACCGTTTTGAAGACCGAAAATGAGGCCAATTCGGCGACGGGGTCCGCGTGGAGGCCTGCGCCCGTGACGAGTGCGAATATTCCGGCGGCGAGAATGGGCGGACAAAATCGGCGATGCATAGACGGCAAATTATCCACGGGCGGAAGGGCGAGCGCCACGACTATTCTTTCTGTGTGGAGGTCTCGGGTATGACGCGTTCGTGAGCAGACGCGGTCTACGTAGCCGCGAATTTATTCGCGGAACCTCGGTTTGAGGAACACCGTTGAAGGACTGGACGCCCAAAATAGGCGATCTCTTCGTAGAGTTGGGAAAGATGCTGCCACACGCACCGTGAGCGGCTCTCGAAAGTTCCGCTTGCGTTGGCGCGATCCTTCGGCGGCACGCTACCCGAAAGA
>Ga0105237_10002196_pt1 | contig 24433 bp, 15 predicted proteins | sample KBSC24metaG_FD_81520 | JGI IMG/M metagenome (GOLD analysis project Ga0105237, IMG submission 81520) | Corn rhizosphere microbial communities from Kellogg Biological Station, Michigan, USA - KBS C2-4 metaG | ecosystem: Host-associated > Plants > Roots > Rhizosphere > Soil | place: Michigan, USA...
CATGTATCGGATGCGGCGGATATCACGGTCGACTATGCTCTTGTGAACGGCAGGCGGTCAGTGTATATACCCGTTGTAAAGACCGCCGATGCTTCAACGTGGTCAGTAGTGAACGGTCTGAAGTCCAAGCTCCCTGAAATACAGACCTTATTGCCTGAGGATGTACATGTAACGTACGAGTTCGACCAATCCGTCTTTGTCATCAATGCCGTGAAGAGCCTGATGACCGAAGGCGCGCTGGGGGCGGTGCTGACGGGCCTGATGGTATTGTTGTTCCTGCAGGACTGGCGGAGCAGCCTGGTGGTGATCATTACCATACCCGTGTCGGTGCTGAGCGCCGTGCTGTTGTTGAAGCTGGCCGGGCAGACGGTGAATATCATGACCCTTAGCGGTCTGGCGCTGGCCATTGGCATCCTGGTAGACCAGGCCACTGTGACCATCGAGAATATACACCAGCACCTGGAAATGGGTAAGCCCAAGCGGCAGGCCATCTACGATGCGTGTGAAGAAATATCCTTTCCCCTTTTACTTATATTATTATGTATCCTGGCCGTATTTGCTCCTGCACTGATCATGACAGGCGTACCCAAGGCTATGTTCTTACCTCTCTCGCTCGCTATCGGCTTTGCGATGATCGCCTCCTATTTTCTTGCGCAGACCCTTGTGCCTATCCTGTCGAACTGGATGCTGAAGGCGGAGAAGTTTATGTACCGGCATGGGCATCAACATGCTCATGCGGGGCTGGCTTTGGATACGGCGGAAGTGGATGAAATAGGGCTGCATACCAGCAATGAAAGGACCGTTCCGGAGAAGAACGACCGGTTCCAGCAATTTAAGATGTGGTATACGCGGAGGGTGGAAGGGCTGATGCGTCGGCGGGGTATTACGGTGACGTTGTATTTCATAGTGGTATTTGGCTGTGCTGCTATAGCATTTGTTTCCATTGGGAAGGACCTTATGCCAAGGGTCAATACCGGCCAGTTCCAGCTGCGTATCAAGGAACCGGATGGTACCCGTCTGGAGGTGACCGAGCGTAAGCTGCACGATGTGCTGGATGTTATCGACAAGCTGGTGGATGGGCATGTTGCCATTACCAGCGCCTTTGTGGGGCCTGTGCCTACCAATTTCGGGTCGAGCAACCTGTATGTATTCAACAGCGGTACGCATGAGGGTATTTTGCAGGTGAATCTGGAAGAAAAGTATAAGGTGAATATCGAGGACCTGAAAGATGCCATCCGTAAGAAGATAGCCGAGGGGATGCCGGAAATGAAGATATCCTTCGAGCCCATCGATCTTACGGAGAAGATCATGAGCCAGGGGGCGTCCACGCCCATCGAGGTGCGGGTAGCCGGCCGGGATATCAAACAGATCGGTGGGTATGCGGAAAGGCTGGTAGACAGGCTGCAAAAAGTATCTTTTCTCAGGGATGTCCAGATAGCCCAGCCGTTGAAGTTCCCTGTGATCAATATCAATGTGGATCGTTTCAAGGCTGCCCAGATGGGGCTCAATCTTTCGGATGTAGCCCGGTCGGTGACCGCTGCTACCAGTTCCAGCAGGTATACCCAAAAGAATCTCTGGCTGGATGAGAGGACGAGCTACACTTACCAGGTGCAGGTACAGATACCGGAATATATCATGCATGAGGTAGGCGATCTAAAGGAGATACCGTTGGTGGAGGGGCAGCCGAGGCCCGTGCTGGAGGATGTAGCGACCTTTTCGGTGGACAGTCTCCCGGGGGAATATGATAGGGCCGGTCCGCGGCGATATGTTACCGTCAGCGCCAATATTTATAAAAAGGATCTGGCATCTGCCACTGCTGCCGTACAATCGGCGATAAAGGATCTGGGCGCTCCGCCCCGTGGCCTGGTGGCGGATATCAAGGGGACGTCCAACCTGCTGGTGGAGACATTGGACGGATTGCAGAATGGTCTGGCCATTGCCATCGTCGTGATCTTTTTGCTGCTGGCGGCGAACTATCAATCCTTTAAGGTATCGCTGGCTGTATTGACGACGGTGCCTGCCGTGATACTGGGTTCTCTTATCGCCCTGCTGATCACCGGCTCGACACTGAACCTTCAGAGCTATATGGGAATGATCATGTCCACCGGGGTGTCGGTGGCCAATGCCATCCTGATCGTTACCAACGCGGAAAAGTTGAGGCTCGAGTACAGGGATGCCAAACGGGCTGCTATTACAAGCGCTTCTATCCGTCTGCGGCCTATCCTGATGACGAGTCTGGCGATGATCGCGGGTATGATCCCGATGGCTTCGGGTATGGGTGAGGCGGGGGACCAGACCGCGCCATTGGGTCGTGCGGTGATCGGCGGCCTGGTTTTTTCCACCCTGGCGGCCCTGTTGATCCTTCCGCAGGTATATGCGATGATACAAAAAAGAACAGATTTTTCAACTCCTTCTCTCATGCCTGAGGAGGGAAAAATATAAACGTATGCGTAAACTACCATATTTATTCTTCGGCATTTTTCTAATGTCCCTCTGGGCGTGTAACCAGAGCGATAGTCATCCGGTGGCGGACAAGGACAGTGTGAGCAAGGCGGCTGTTACCCATAGCCCTTATGTTTTTGGCGAGGTGGCCGAGACGGAGATCGGATCTACCGTCCATTTGCCGGCGGTGCTCCGGCCCTATGAAATGGTGGATATCTATCCCAAGGTGAATGGTTTTATAAAGGAGATACCTGTGGACCGCGGGTCCCGTGTCAGGACGGGGCAGCTGCTGCTAAGGCTGGAAGCGCCTGAGATAGAGCAGCAATATGTGGCTGCGAAGGCCAAATATCTGCAGGCTTATTCTTTGTCGCTGGCCAGTAAGGACGACTATGACCGGCTGATGGTGGCCAATAAAATGCCCGGCACTGTCTCTGCTCATGACATGGAGCTGGCGAAGGCCAAAATGACGGCGGACAGCGCGACTTCCCAGGCTGAGATGGCGAACTATAGGGCGCTGGGCGCCACCCGGGATTATCTCACCGTCACGGCGCCTTTCGACGGGGTGATCACAGAAAGGAATGTTCACCCTGGCGCACTGGTAGGGCCCAATCTCAAAGCGGATGACAAACCTATGCTAGTCCTGCAGCAGGAGAGCAGGTTGAGGCTGGTGATCGACGTGCCGGAAGTATACAGCAATCAGCTGATGGAACATACGCTTGTCAGCTTCCGTGTCAGCACGCTGCCGGGGAGAATTTTCCGGGGGGCCATCAGCCGTGCCGCCGGATCATTGAACATGAAGTACAGGAGCGAAGCTATCGAGGTGGATGTGAAGAATGAGAACGGTCTGCTGAAACCGGGCATGTATGCGGAGGTGGATCTGCCGGTGCAGCGGAATACGCATTCCCTGGTGGTGCCTGCCTCTGCGGTGGTGGTTTCACAGGAGAAAAAATATCTTATCACCGTGGATGGGGGCAAGGCGCACTGGGTGGATGTGGTTACGGGCAATTCCCGGAATGATTCCACCGAAGTGTTTGGAGAATTGTCGCCACGTACGCGCATTATTGTCAACGCTAATGATGAGATCAGGGACGGATCGCCTGTACAATAAAACACCAGACCATGGATCGCTCCAAAACTGCACAACTAGGGCTTTACGCCATACTCGTCAACGGGGATTACGGCACGTTGAAATTTAATAAGTCGCTGCTGGCATTTCGATATCGTATCGATATAGTGCCCCTGGATGAGTTTGAAAGAAGATATGGGGGAATATTCGGAATGGAAAATGGCGTTGGTGTGGGCCAGGATGTTCCCGTGCATTATCTCGACAGCAAAAAGAAACCCCGGACGGTGTGTGTCAGCAGTCATTTTGAGCAGCGAATCCGGGAAAGGCACCCGGAATATATTCCCCTGCTGGAGAGGGGTTATGCTGTGCTGTTGAAGACCTATAAGACGCTGAGGACGGAAAAGAAAGGATGGAATGATCCCGAGAAGATCCGGGAGTATTTATTGGAGGCTTATGAGTTCTGCAAGAATTTCCGCACCTGTCTCAGGCTGACGGTTGGGGATCATTTTACGCTGGGGGATTTCTTTGGGTGTGTTGTGGGCAGTGGAAAAGTTGTCAGGTACAAGGAGCCGAGTCTGCCGGCCCGGCTCCTTCCTTATATCGAGCTGGCCAATTCCATATATATGAGCAGTCTGAATGCAGATAACCATAAGCTGCGGTTCATCCAGCTGCTGCATTGCCTGGAATCCTGTCTGAATACTTCTGTTCCGGACCCGGCTGGTCATATTACGGCGCGTCATGTGGCTGTGCTGGTGGCGCCGGATAAAAGCGCCTTCCGGCAGCGCTATCTGGAGATGGTGGGGTTGTATAAAATAAGGAACGAGCTGATCTATGCGGATCCGAATGGCCGGCTGGCTGTTTTGGAAAAAGAGGTGGAGTCCAAGCTGGAGGAGCTGGACAGGATCGTACGGGAGGTATTGAAAAAGCTGGTCCTGCTGGACTATGAGAAAAAGGAGCAGCTGATAGAGGAGCTGGAGATGCTGACCTCCCAGGAGGGGTGACCCGGGTGGGCGGAGCTGTTGGGGTAACCCGGGTGGGCGACCGGGGCTATGCGTATTTAATAATAATGGACTCGATCACGTTGGTCGCGTCCTCGCATTTGTCGGTGGCGATCTCCATTGCCTGGTAGATCTCTCTCTTTTTGATCACCTCTTTGGCGTCGGGTTCACCTTCGAACAGTTTGTCGATGCTCATGTCGAAAATGTCGTCAGCCTGGTTCTCGATACTGTTGACCCTTACCAGGGCGTCCGTGATCTTGCGCATATTTCTCATATCCCGCAGCTCCCGGACAGCATGCATGATCTGTTCGGACCCTTGTTCGATGAGGTCTGCCATTTTTTGGATACCGGTGTCATTGGGATTGACCTTATAGAAGTTTATCTTTTTGGCGGAGGAATAGATATAGTCACAGATATCATCCAGGGCGGTGGCTAAGTAGTGGATATCCTCGCGATCGAAGGGAGTGATAAAATTCCGTCCCAGCTCCGTATATATCTGATGTGTCAGCTCGTCATTGATATGCTCCTGGTTCTCCAAAGTGTTGATCAGCTCTTCCCTCCGGTCGAAATCAACTTCCGAAACTACTGCCTTCAACGTTTTGCCCATCAGGTGTACGTTATCCGCCACTTCTTCAAAGATAGAATAGAAGACCTGGTCCTTCGGCATGAACAATTTCATGATTGAATTAAAGCCCATATGCGCAAAATTTGAATAAAATTACAAGGCATTGATCCGTGGTGTTCAATGTTAAGCTTTGGTAATGATTTCTTAATATCACGGTAATGTTACCTACCCCTGCTCTAGGGTTAACTACCTATTTGCATAGTAAGGAATGTAACGGTGTTTTTTCCCATTGTGGTTTTTAACCAGATGGTATGCATGCTATTAGAAATTAATTTTCGGCATATATGAACGCCTTGTTACACCCGCTTCACAATTTCTTAACATTGGCGTAACCTGCCGGTAACACATGAAAGGTTCCTTTGCAGCAAATTTTAACTATTCTTTTATGTCTTGTTTCAGACTATTGATTATGCTTAGCATGATCGGCCTCCTGGCCACTGGTGCAGCCCGTGCACAGGAGACAACCGCCACGCTGAATGGAACTGTTTATGATTCGAAAGGAGCTCCAGTCCCTGGTGCATCCGTCGTGGTAAAACACGAACCCACCGGATATTCCACGGGGACCCAGACAAATAATAAGGGCATCTTTGTTATTCCAAACCTGAAGGTAGGGGGTCCTTATACGGTAAAGATATCCTTCACCGGCTATAAGGAAGAGACCATTTCCGACGTCAACCTCGTTTTGGGTGAGAATCCCGAGGTGAATGTGGGGCTCAAGCTCAATGAGGCAGCTCTTACCGAAGTGGTGGTTGTCGGAGGCAAGAAGGGTCAGCCATCCGGCCTCACGGTAGGGAAGGCACAGTTGACTACATTGCCGACGCTGGGCAGAAGCCTTTCCGACTTCACGCGTCTTACTCCTCAGTCCAACAACAACTCTTTTGCCGGAACCAACTTCCGTTATAATAATATTACGTTGGACGGCGCCATGAACAACGACGCCATCGGCTTTAGTAATTCATTTGGCGGTGTCAGCGGTGGCGGTCAGTCCGGAACTGCGGGTTCCGGTACACGTACCAACCCGTATAGTCTGGATGTTATCCAGGAAGTGCAGGTACAACTGGCTCCCTATGATGTGAAATTGGGTAATTTCACGGGCGGTACGGTGAATGCGGTGACCAAGAGCGGCACCAACGACTTCCATGGTTCTGTATATGGCTATGGAAGGAACCAGGCCCTGGTAGGAAGCAGCCCGGATGCCGCCAAGAGCTCTATCGGCTCTGACTTTTATGATTATCAGTATGGCGCTACTCTCAGTGGTCCCATCGTGAAGAACAAATTGTTTTTTATCGCCAACGTGGAGCTTACTCGTCGGCAGGAGCCTACTTTCTATAATGTAGGGGACATCGGAGCTGCCATGACACAGGCGCAGGCTGACCAGATCACCACTGCCTTCAAAGCTGCCGGATTCGATCCCGGATCCTATGCTCCCGGCAAGATCTTTACCAACAGCGACAAGTACTTTGGCCGTTTGGACTACAATATCAGTTCCAAGACCACCCTTACTGTGAGAGGTATCTATACGAAGGGCTGGGGCAACAACCTGGAGCGTACGCCTGCCGTCTACCAGTTCAGCTCTACAGACTTTACCCAATACAGCAAGAACGTAAATATTGCAGCCGAGCTAAAGACCAAGTTCAGCAATACGGTGAACAACCAGCTGATCCTGGGTTATATCAATGTACATGATTACCGTACTTTCCCCGGCGCCTTTAATAATGTAACGCCTTATGTGGATATCACCAACGGCGCCGCCAACATATGGCTTGGCACCTGGCGTGAGGCGGCAATCTATAACCAGCGTCAGAAGACCTTTGAATTCACGGACAACGTGACCTGGAACAAGGGCGTGAATAAGTTTACTTTCGGGACGCACAACGAATTCTACAACTTCGACTATGGTTTTGTCAACAGTTGGAACGGCCGCTGGCAATATGGCAGCGTCACCAACTTTATGAACAATATGCCGAGCCGTATCCGTGCTGCTTATGCACCCGGCTCCGGCAAGAACAATTATGACGATCTGCGTGAAAATACACCCGGCAGCAATTTCAAGGTTGGTCTGATCAGCCTGTATGCGCAGGATGAGATCGCCGTTACCCGCCGCTTCAAGCTGACTCCGGGTGTGCGGTTCGACTATTCCTATGTAGGCGATCAGCCCGCGACCGACCCCGCGCTGAATACCACCGTGGATTATATCAATCCTTCGAACCCGACCTATTCTCATACGTCTTTTGGCCAATTCAACAATAAGTGGTTTGGGAATGTGATCATATCTCCCCGCCTGGGCTTTAACTGGGATATCAATGGCGACAAGTCCGTTGTGCTGAGAGGTGGGACTGGTGTCTTTACCGGCAGGATCCCCTTTGCCTGGTTAGGATATGCTTATACGCTGAGCGGTCCCAATTTCAACAACATCGATTACAAGCCTGCCAGCGGCACCCAGGTTTCCCTGGTTGGACCGGATAAGATCGTGGATACTGTTGGCGCGCGCAGCCCCGGTTCTATCACGACCCGCGAGCTCGACATCGTGGATAATAAGTTCAAGCTTCCCACCGTATGGCGCAGCAGTGTAGCCGTCGACTATAAATTTGGTAATGGCTACAAGGCGACATTCGAAGGAATGTATACCAAGACCATTTATGACGTGATGTTCCAGCAGATCAACAAGAAGGACCAGACACAGTTCTTCCCAGTAGGTCCCACTAAAACGCCTGTATATGTAGGCGGCAACCTCAACAGCCAGTTTGCCAACGTGTTCCTGCTGACCAATACGAAAAAAGGTTACCGATATAACCTGACTGCACAGCTCTCCAAAACCGGCAATCCTATGCCGATGGGCGGCAGCGGAGCCAGGTGGACCTATAACTGGTCGTTGGCTTATACCTATGGTATGTCCAAGGACGTAGCCAATGGTATCCGTAATTCCATGCAGAGCAACTGGGACTACAACCCGGCCATCTCTTCGAACAACCCTCAGCTGGCTGCGAGCAATTTCGATCTTCGTCATCACATCATAGCGACCCTGGGCGGCGCCTTTATCTGGAATGAGGTCAACACAACGTCGTTAAACTTCTTCTACAGCGGCCAGTCCGGAAGTCCTTACACGGTGATCAATGCAGGTGTACCGGGTAATATCCTGAACCCCAACTCCGCATTGCCTTATATCCCTACTGTAGCGGAATCTCAGACCATGTTCCTGGATGCTACGAATCGCGCTGCATTCAACGCCTTTGTCGATGGCGATTCTTATCTGAAGACAAGAAGGGGCCAATATGCAGAACGTAATGGTATGCGCACTCCCTGGAACCATGAGCTGGACCTGAAGCTGATGCACGAGTTCCACCTGAGCACTACCAACAGACAGCATGTGCTGGCTATCAGCCTGGACGTCTTCAACGTCCTGAACCTGATCAACAATAATTGGGGTCATATCACTTTCGTGAGCAATTTGAACAACTATACGGTGAACTTCCTGAAGTATGTCGCCGATGCCGGCGGAAATGCACCAGGCAACCCGTACAAGGCCGATGGAACGACGGTGAACTATACGCCGACCTTCCAGTTCCAGGCTCCGACCGTAGGCAGCCACTATTACTACAATGACCCGATCAATTCACGCTGGCAAGGTCAGCTGGGTCTGAAGTATACATTCTAAGACCTTATAATAAAGACCTTTTCCCTGGCAAGGGCCGCTCCAAAAGGGCGGCCTTTTTTTATTGAAAGTCAATCGGTTATGAGAAATTGGTAACAATTTGATAACAATAACTTAATATTGCGCCTCTATGAGGCGGTCACTTGCGATGTTCCTTTTTGTTTGCCTGGGCGGGTCCCTTCGTGCGCAATATTTATGGTTCTCGGATTCTGCTTTTAAGGCAGGCGCGCCAAATTCCGGCAGGCTTTGGGGATACGCTTTCGGGGATTATTTTCATAAAGCGCATAGTGATTCGTTGGGTCGTGGGGGGAATAATCAATATACGAATGTCAAGCAAGGGCAGGATGAGTTCCAGTTCCGGCGGATCTACCTGGGTTATGATTACAATATCACCAAACAGTTCTCCACTGAATTTCTTTTTGCGGCAGAGGATGATTTCGCCGGCGGTGATGTGCTGGCCAATAACAAGCTTACTGCGTATATTAAACTGGCTAATGTCCGCTGGCATGACTTTCTGTTTCGGGGGAATGACCTTGTTGTCGGCTTACAGCCAACGCCGGCCTACCCCTATTTGACGGAATCTTTATTTACTTACACCAGGCCTGTAGAAAGGACCATTACCGATGTGCGAAGGACGCCTTCCTTTGATCTGGGTGCGGGGCTGCAGGGCCGGTTCAATTCCAATGACAAGTCTATAGTATATGGATATAATTTTCTGGTGGCGAACGGGACAGGTGCAAGGCCTCAGGCATTGAATGTCGATGTTTACAAATGGTTTTATGGAGACGTTTTTGTCGGTGTGCTGGATCACCGGCTGATCGTGGATTATTATGCGGACTACCAGCGGCAGCATTGGACTGCCGGCGCGCATGGTCATGCATACCGGCAGATGAACAAACTGGCATTGATCTGGGTTGATAAAACATTCACCGTTGGCGCGGAGGGATTTATCAATGGACTCAGGGAATGTGAAGCAGCAAGCTATTCAATAGGAGTTGATACGCTTGATGGAAGGGCCAGGGGTTTAAGCGTTTATGCCCATGCCAATATCAACGGTACCAAGCTGCGGGCCTTTGCCCGATGCGATCTCTATGATCCAAATGGGAAGTATGACAATTCCTCTTACAGCAAATATGCTGCCCTCTATGGAGTGAGCACTTCTTATGAGCCCAACAATAAGGAAACTTTCTTATCCGCGGGGCTTGATTATTCACCGGCGCCTCATGTTCACTTTATACCGAATATATGGTACGACAGGTATGAAGGCAAACAAGCCAACCTTAGCGGGGCAGCGGCGCATGATCATGATCTGGTCTTCCGGCTGACATTCTTCTTTACTTTCGGGAAGCTCTTTCAAAACCCTGCGTATTCATATTATCCCTATATGCATTGACAGGCGTTACGGCCGACAGGGCCCTCCCTCTTTATTAGAACATAATATTGCGATAACCTTTCAGTAATGTTGGGCGAGTATTTTTATAGTCGAATTAATTGGTTAGTCACCCGTTAATCGATGGTTTATATATGTAGAGTTGAATTTTCTCATGCAGAAGCCCCTTCATTTCCATGAGGGGGCTTTATTATTTGGGAGCGCGCTTTTGGGCGCGAGGCGAAGCGGGGGTTAAAATATGCAGAGCTCCGGATAGAGCTGATCCAATTGATGTTTTGACCTGTCTGTGCAATGGTGCATGAGATAGCTGACAATGGACCCTGTGGAATGATCCAGCCGGAGGGCGGGTCTTTTCTTTTGCTGCATCATCGTCTCGAATACGGTGGTAAATGCTCCATCCAATCCTTTCATGACAGGGACTCCCATCTTTTCCAGGGCTGCTGCATTACAAAATTGCTCATATTGTCCGCGGATGGGGATGACCAGCAATTTCTTCCCAAGGTACATGGCTTCGGCGGGCGTTTCGAAACCGGCGCCTGTGATGATGGCCTTGCAGGTAATAAGACTTTTATTAAAGGCGTTCCTGCTGACAGGGATAAAGAGGATATTACCCTGCTGTACGGGCTCTTTTACTTCTTTGGAAAACACCTGGAAGGAATAGTCTTTCAGTGGGCTCAGGTACTGACTGACCTTGGCATCGCTGAAGGAGGAAAGATATACCGTTACATGTCCTTTATCCACCGGCTCCGCCTGGAGTATCTCCCGCTTGATCACCGGAGGGAGGATGAAATCGTCGTATTGTTTGAAATGAAGGCCTATATATTGTGTTGCCCTGGCATAGTTGCGCAGGATCCATTCGCCCATCCACTCTTTGTGACGGGGACGGGGCACTTTTGGTGAGATAAAGCTCGCCTGGTGTCCGAAATTAACGGAGGGTACTTTTTTATAGGCGCAGGCCAGGGAGGTGATGCATTCGAAGTCGTTGATGACCAGGTCATATTTCTCCACCGGCAGGTCCTTTACTTCCCTGAACAGACGCAGGGGAGCGAATTCGCGGGCGATCTTTGTATAGTTGAGCCCGCCGCCGCTGGTGTAGAAAAGGCTCAGGCCTTTGCTCCGATATTTTACAGAAGCGTCCAGGTCCAGGCTATTGTTGGCTCCACTGAGAAAAATGTCTACCTCGCCATACCGTTCGAGGTAAGGGAGTATCTCCATTGCCCTGCTGATATGGCCGTTGCCTGTAGCCTGTACTGCGTAAAATATTTTCATCATATTGCTGCTAAAGAATTGATGTAAAAATTGATCTCATCTGTAAGGACATTCAGGGAAGGCTTCATTTCGATGGTGGGCGCCACAGGGAATTTCTTTTCGTCGTACTCGAAGATGGTCCACTCGTTCTGATGATATTCCAGGGCCGTAAGGTGCTCCACCCAGTCCCCTGAGTTCAGATAGGTGACTTTCCCGTCCTTATTCTCCACTATTTTTTTGGAAGGCTGGTGGATATGTCCGCAAATGACGTAATCATATTTTTTCTTGATGGCCAGCTCTGCCGCGATGAGCTCGAAGTCATTGATCTTACTTACCGCCTTGTTGACGCCTGCCATTACTTTTTTGGAGATGGATACCCGCTCGCGGCCAAATGATTTTAATATGAAATTTATGAAGCGATTGAAGAGGATCAGCCCTTCATATCCGCTGCTGCCCAGCTTGGCAAGGATCTTGGCACCACCTTTGGTGGTATTGTCAAAAACGTCTCCGTGGAAGATCCAGGTCATTTTGTTGTCAATTTCCAACACCAGCTTATCGGTGAGCGTGAAGTTGCCGACCTGGATGTCGGTGTAACGGCGCATCATTTCGTCGTGATTGCCGGTGATATAGAATACCCGGGTGCCATTGGTGACGAATTGAAGGATCTCTTTCAATACCATCATGTGGGCGACAGGAAAATATCTTTTGGTGAATTGCCAGCCGTCAATGATATCGCCATTCAGAATGAGGATGTTAGGCGTGATGCTTTTGAGATAGTTGACCAGTTCCTTGGCACGGCAGCCGTAGGTTCCGAGATGGACATCTGATAGAACAACTACATCTACGGGTCGCTTTTCCATTATTGTGGTTTTTCAAAGGTCCGTACTTTATATTACTTCTCTTTTACCTGACCGTTAAGTAATTATGAGTTAAATGTGAACAGAATATTAACAGCCGGGCGTAAAAATTTTGCTTTATCATTGCCGAATGAAAATAGGATCTCTCCTTGTCCTGCTGGCGCTGGTTGGTTTCGGCACACAGGCGCAGCCCGGCACCTACACAGTCAGCAATGCACACTCCCACAACGACTATGAGCAGAAAGTGCCTTTCTGGCTCGCCTATAACGAGGGTTTTGGTTCCATCGAAGCCGATATTTTCTTGCGTCAGGACAGCCTGGTGGTAGCTCATTCGACAAAGGAGCTGGCGCTGCAGCGGACGCTGGAAGCCTGGTATCTCGATCCATTGCTGGCCTGTGTACGTAAGAATGGGGGGCGGCCTTATCTCACGGCCGGGATGCCTTTACAGGTACTTATCGATCTGAAGACGGATTCCATCCATACATTGGGCAGGCTGATAAAGGTCCTTGAAAAATATCCCGAGCTGACGGGTTGTCCGGGCATACGATTTGTCATCACGGGCAATCGTCCTGCGTCCTCGCTGTGGTCTTCCTATCCCGCGTGGATATGGTTTGACGGGGTATTGTCGGACGAGTATGACAAGGCAGCCATGGATAGGGTCGCCATGCTTAGCGACGATTTCCAGGCCTTTTCGAAGTGGAATGGCAAAGGTGTCGTGCCAGCGGCGGAGTGGGAGCGACTGGAAGCGGCGGTGAAGAAGGCGCATCAAATGAAAAAGACGGTACGTTTCTGGGATGCTCCTGATTTTATCAATGCCTGGTACCAGTTCATTCATTTACAGGTAGATTTTATAAACACCGACCATATTGCGGCTCTTTCGGAATTCCTGCATCATTTGCCAAAGACGTCGTACACGGGCGGCGATGCATATCAGCCTTATCAGCCTACGTACAAGAGCGATGGTATCGACAGACCTATAAAGAATGTGATCCTGCTCATCGGTGATGGGACGGGTTTAGCGCAGCTATACGCCGGCTATACTGCCAACAAAGGCGGTCTGAATATCTTCGGCATGCGTAATATCGGGTTGTCGAAGATCAGCAGCTTTGACCAAACAGGGAGGGCTTTACCGCTGCTGCCGGCGATCCTGGACAGGAAAAAGATCAGGACCGGGCTGGTGACCTGCGGGGATATTGCCGACGCGACGCCGGCTGATTTTTACGCCCACCCGTCTGAGCGGGATAACGCCAACGCCATTTTGCGGGACCTTAAGGGCGCTCCTATACAGGTGCTGATGGGCAGTGGGGATGAGAGTCTGGGGAGTCTTTTGCAAGAGCTGCGGCCGGAGTATACGGTGGTGCCGTCGGTGGACAGTGTTGGGACCGATGTTAACAAGAAATGGATCGTCGTGGAAAAGCAGGCCGGGTTGTCGATGCTGAACGGGCGGGGGGATTGGCTGCAGCGTGCGTTTCACAAGACCCTGGATCTGTTGACCCGCAATAAGCCGGGCTTTTTTATCATGACGGAAGGCGCGCAGGTAGATTATGGAGGTCACGACAACAATATTCCGTATGTAGCCACCGAAGTGCTGGATTTCGACAGGACGGTGGGAGAGGCGCTGCGGTTTGCCGACCAGGATGGAGAGACCCTTGTGATCGTTACGGCCGACCATGAGACGGGCGGGCTTACTTTATTGGATGGCAATTATTCAAAGGGAAATATTGCCGGGCAGTTCTCGACCAATGATCATACTGCCATTCCTGTACCTGTTTTCGCATATGGGCCGCGGTCGGGGATTTTCAGGGGAGTGTATGAGAATACGGCTATCTTCAATAAAATATTACAGGCATACGGGTTATGAACGAAGAACTTATTTTACTTCTCGGGGATAAGATCAAGACGAAAAGGACCCAGAAGAATATTACACTGGAGCAGCTGGCCGGGAGGGCCGGCGTCAGCAAGGGGCTTATCTCCCAGATAGAGAACAATCGTACTGTTCCTTCACTGCCCGTATTATTCAATATTATTCATTCTCTCGACGAGGACCTGAAGACCTTCTTTGAGGATATGCATGACACCATAAATAAAGGTAATGTCCTCATTATCCGTAAGGGACAGGAGAAAATCTTCGAGAAGGAATCCGTAAAGGGATTCTCTTACAAGCGCATACTCACCCGCAGCGTCGCCACCCAGGCGGCCGATGTCGTCCTGCTGGAATTAAAAAAGGGCGCCGTTCGCAAGCAAATGATCACTACGGACGCATTTGAATGCAAGTATGTACTAAAAGGCGCGATTGAATATCAGATAGATAAAGAGGTATTTATTCTAAATGAGGGGGATACGCTCTTTTTTGACGGGCGTGCCAGACACAAACTCAAGAACATCGGACCAGCCGAGGCCGTCATACTGGTGACTTACCTATTTTAAGATTTATTCCTGAGCTAAGCAAGCCGTTCGGAGGACTTTACAAATACTTAACATTGGTTTAGTATTTGTAAACTCTTAACATTTACTTCACCCGGACCTAACCTTCCCGTCATATTACCCGGATAATTTCGCCGCACACAATCTTTTAGATTTTGCTCAAATAAAAACTTACTGTTTATGAGAAGTAGAACTCCCCTTTTAAAAGGGCTATGGCTCTTCCTTTTCTTTCTTCCTCTTATTACTTTTTCGCAGCAGGCGTTGAACGGAGGGGTGCGGATCGTCAGTGGCCGCATCGTTTCCGAGGCGGATCAAAATCCTGTAGCCGGTGCGTCGATTGTAATCAAGGGCACGAAGATCGGCACTTCCACAGATGTGGAGGGGCGATTTTTCATCCAGGCGAAGAGTGGCGACGTCCTGGTGATAACGGGTGTCGGCGTCACGACCCTGGAGACCACGGTGGGTACTGAAAGTACCGTCTCCATTACTGTCAAGGCGGACAGCAAGAACCTGAACGAGGTGGTAGTAACTGCGCTGGGTATCAAAAAAGAAACCAAGCGTCTGGGTTATGCCATCCAGGAGGTAAAGGGCTCCGAGCTGCTGAAGGCGAGGGAAGCGAACCCTGTCAACAATCTTGCCGGCAAGGTGGCTGGTCTTAACGTAGGTATCAACCAGGAGCTGCTGGCTTCTCCGGTGGTATTGCTGCGTGGTAATAACGTTACATTTTATGTCGTGGATGGTCTTCCGATCAACTCCGATACATGGAATATCAGCCCGGACGATATCGAGACTTTTACGGTGCTGAAGGGACCTGCTGCTGCCGCGCTGTATGGCAACAGGGGTACGAACGGCGCCATTCTGATCACTACCAAGCGGGGCGCCAAGAATCACAAGGGATGGACGGTGGAAGTCAATTCCAGCAACCAGATCAATAAGGGTTTTATTGCCTTGCCCAAGGTGCAGGAGCAATATGGTCCCGGCGACAATCAGAAATATGCGTTTGGCGATGGTTCGGGCGGTGGTATCAACGATGCGGACTACGACGTATGGGGTCCCATTTTGGACGGACGTCTGCTGCCTCAGTACGACGGTAAGGTAGACCCTAACCAGCTGTATACAACCACCTTTGCGGATAAGGCGGTATACCAGGGTCATATCAAGCCCACTCCCTTTATTCCCCGCGGCAAGAACAATATGCAGAAGTTTATCCAGACGGGTATTCTCACCACTAATAATATCAACCTGTCGTCGGTGACGGACCGCAGCAATGTGCGGATGTCGGTATCGCAATCCTATCAACGGGGTATCACGCCGAACACGGGTCTGAACAAGGCGAACTTCAATATCTTCGGAAGCTATGATATCAGCGACAGGCTGAAGGTGGAGGGCAATCTGAACTACAACCGTCAGTTCACCGACAACGTCCCTGACGTAACGTATGGTCCCAATAGTATCATTTATGACATCGATGTATGGATGGGCGCTGACTGGGATATCAATGCTCCTGACATCAAGAACTACTGGCCTGCGGGCGGCGGTGCGGCAGGTGTGCGTCCGACCTTTGCGGAATACAAACACTATCAGAACCCCTGGTTCGTTTCGAACGAGTGGCTCCGTGGTCATTACAAGAACGACCTGTATGGCTATATCAACCTGAACTATAAGTTAGGCAGAGGTTTTGAAGCACAGGTGCGTTCGAATGTCAGCACCTATGACGTATTGAGAACGGAGAAACTTCCCTGGTGGGCTCACCCCTACAGCCAGGAGTATCACAACCATGGCAACTATCGTGAAGACCGCCGCGCGCTCTGGGAAAACAATACAGAGGCGCTGATCAAATATAACGGCGAACTGGGGCACAGCGGCATCAGCCTGTTTGCATTGGGCGGCGTCAATATTCGTAATTTCCAGTACACCTCCAGCTTTACGACCACGAACCAACTGATCACGCCGGAGCTGTATAATTTCAATAACTCCATCTACCCCATCCAATCCTGGAACTTCAAGTCGAATATGCTGGTGATGAGCGCCTATGCATCTTTCGACTTCACCTTCAGGAGATTCCTGACCTTGTCGCTCACGGGTCGTGAAGACAAGAGCTCGGCCCTTCCGCTGGCGCACAATACATTCTTCTATCCTTCCGCGGCGATCAGCACGGTGATCTCGGACTACACGCAGCTGCCTCTGTTCATTTCGTTCCTGAAGCTTCGCGCGAGCTATGCCAACGTAAAGGATGGTGGAACGACGCCTTATATCGGGGCGACGCCTACGTATGGAACGTCTTATGGCGCCTTCCCGCTGGACTATGGCGGACAATATTACTCCACCTATGGCGGTCCCGCCTTCAATCTGACGAGGGCCTATCAGACCAGCCTTGGATATAACAACCAGACGGTGGCGACCAGCACTACCAATATAGTGGATCCCAATATCGTGCCTGCCACCCATACCAACTATGAGGGCGGTATCGACGTCAGATTCTTAAAGAACAGGCTGGGTGTCAGCGCTACGTATTTTAAATATGTCAATGGACCGAATATCTACAATGCGCCCGTGTCACAGGCCAGCGGATATACCAACTATATCACGAATGCGCTGAAGACCGACCGCAGCGGCGAGGAGATCTCCATCCAGGGTACACCTATCCAGAACAACAATGGTTTCCGCTGGGATGTGCTGGTGAACTGGTCCACGTATAAAGAGGTATACAAGTCTTTGACCAATAACTCGCTGACGGATGGTAACGGGTATGTTCTTCATCAGGGGGACAGGGTGGATCAGCTGACGGGGAGCAAGGAAGCCAGGACGCCGGATGGACAGCTGGTGAATGATAATTCGGGTCTTCCCATTTATCTGCCGGTGGCGCAGGCGCTGGGTCATGGCGATCCGGACTGGAGCTGGGCGATCAATAACAAATTCGCGTATAAGAATTTCACTTTTGCCTTCCAGTTCGACGGGATGGTCGGAGGCCGTATCCAGGACCTGGTGCTTCGTAAGGGGACAGAGGGTGGAAGAGGTTTGGTAACGGCAACGGGTAAGATAGGGCAGGCTCGTTATATCGAGGCATATCATTTCGGTGACCCCGGCTACAATGGCGCTTATGTCAATGGAAAGGCTGTGCTGGCGGAAGGTGTGCAGATATCCAACGGCGGAAAGCTCAGCTTTGACGCCCTGGGCCATGTCACCAATTATAAGGACCTGACCTTTGTCACCAATAATACCGCTACGCATTGGGTACAGGACTATGTGAGCAGCTATTACAACGACCCCGAGCACACGATGACGAGCAAGACCTACGCCAAACTGCGTGAAGTGGTGATCACGTATTCCATTCCCAAGACAATGCTTGGCAAGAGTATGATCCAGCGGATCGACTTCTCTCTGGTAGGCCGCAACCTTTTGTACTTTTTCCATAAGGGATTCAAGGACATCGATGTCGACCAGTATCCCGGCAGAGACATGAACAACAATGCCAACAGGGAATACAATTTCCAGACGCCGACGACGAGAAGCTATGGTTTCAACATAAACGTAGTATTCTAATCCATAAAATGAAAGAAATGAAAAAATATACAATCGTCTCCCTCTTTGCCGCCCTGATGGTGGTGGGGGGATGTAGTAAGAAGATCGAGCAATATACGGACAGCCCTAATCTTCCGACATCTGTACCGGCCTCGCTGCTGTTAAGGAATGTTTTAAATGATATATACAACGATCCTTTTGCCGACCATGGTGATCATGGCGGTCAGGCCGAGCGGAACTGTCAGTTCTTTTGTTCCAACTACACGTATTATGGGAACAATGCTTATTGGGATGGAGTTTTCCATTCGCAATATGCCAGGCTTAATTACAGTACGCTGACCAATGTCGTGAATATGGAGGCAGCTGCCAAGTCGGGTGCAGGTGGTTCCGACGTCAACCCTTACCATGCGCTGGGTGAGTTCTTCCGGGCCTGGTTCTTTGTGAACATGACCCTGAAGGTGGGTGATATTCCCATGTCGCAGGCCATGCAGGCGGCGGGTAATCTGACCCCTGTTTATGACAGCCAGAAGAGTGTATTCATACAGGCCAATAAATGGCTGGATTCTGCCAATACGGAAATTGCGGGTATTATACAAAATGGAGTATTCGAGTTCTCGGGTGACAGCTATTATGCCGACTTCCTGGGGAATAGCAGTGTTCCGGCGCTGGTGAAATGGCAGAAAGTGATCAATACTTTCCGTCTGCGTGTTCTGACCCATCTCAGCAAGCATGCGGATGATGCCGACCTTAACGTGAAGGGCCAGTTCGCTGCGATACTTAGCGATCCTAACAAATATCCCATCATGACGGATATAAGCGACAACCTGCAGTATGTATATAATTCGCAGTACAATCGCTATCCCCAGAACAACCAGGTCTATGGAACGGAAGCGCTGCGCTTTAACATGGCCGCCACCTATGTGGATTCCGTGGCCGCGCTGAACGATCTTCGGGTAATGATGGTGTGCGAGCCGGCGCGCGGACTGGGCTTTGCCGATACGTCCTATGCATCCTTCCAGGGAGCTAATTCCGGTATGGCATTGAGCACCATGGCCTCCGGCGTCAACAGTAATTCAACGAATATCTACAGTCTGCTGAATCGTCACCGTTATTATGAGACCCTGGTAGGGGAGCCAACTTTACTGATCAGCTATCCTGAAATGTGTTTCAACATAGCTGAAGCCATCAACCGCGGCTGGGTTGCCGGCAATGCGGAGGACTGGTATAAGAAGGGCATTTTTTCGGACTTCAGTTTCTATGGCGTTGTTGATGGAGCCAATACGGTGACTTTTCAGAAACCCAGCGGACTGTTGGGAGAAGATGTAAGCTATACCGTACACTTCAGCTATGACGACTATTACAACCAGGCCCGTGTGAAATATGATGCGGCCAATCCGGATCATGCGCTGGAGCAGGTGCTCCTGCAGAAGTACCTGGCGTATTTCAGGAATTCGGGTCTGGAGGCATACTATCAGTGGAGAAGGACCGGTGTCCCTGCCTTTCTGCAGGGGTCGGCTCAGTCCGGCTATGGCAATGGGGGTACTATCCCTTTGCGGTTTCAATATCCCCTGTCGGAGCAGAGTGTCAATTCCAAGAACTATAAGAGCGCTGTCCAGAGCCAGTTTGGTGGCAGCGACGATATCAACCAGGCCATGTGGCTGATAAAATAATGTATGCGAAAACTATTTTATAGTGTATTGATGCTGTGCGGCGCATTTGCGGGCGTCGCACAGTCTTCTCATAAGACGGAGAACCTCGTCATCTTTACCCTGGATGGGATGCGCTGGCAGGAGGTATTCGGAGGGATAGATACTGCGATCGCGGGAGACATGCATTTTACGAGGGACAAGGATGAGTTGTATAAAAGATATTATAATGCTGATGGTCAGGAAAGGCGGAAGAAGCTTTTTCCTTTTTTCTGGACAACGATTGCGTCGAATGGCCAATTGTATGGTAATCGTGCTATCGGCAATCTGGTCAATGTAGCGAACCGTTATAAGTTCTCTTATCCGGGGTATAACGAGATATTTACGGGTTATCCGGATACGGCGGTGAATTCAAATGACAAGATCCCGAACAAGAATATCAATGTCCTCGAGTTTATCAACCGGCAAAAAGGGTTTACCGGCAAAGTTGCTGCTTTTACTACGTGGGACGTATTCCCCTACATCCTCAATACGGAGCGCGGCGGTTTTTATATCAATGCCGGCGTGGATAGTCTTCATTTTGCCAACAAGGGTTTGCAGGTGATAGATGAAATGCAGCGGCTGGCGCCGCAACCGCTGGATGTCCGTCCGGATGTGATCACTTATTTTGCCGGAAAGGAATATTTGAAAGCATATCATCCACGTGTTTTGTATATTGCTTTTGACGAGACGGATGATTTTGCTCATGCGGGTCTGTACGATCAATATCTGAACCAGGCGCATGCGGAGGATGCTATGATCGGTGATCTTTGGAATACCCTTCAATCCATGTCTGAATATAGAGACAAGACGACTGTGATCATCACCTGCGATCATGGGCGTGGGGGCAAGATAAAAGGGCAATGGCGTACGCATGGCGGAGAGGTAGAAGATTCGGACGAGATATGGATGGCTGTTATCGGTCCGGACACGGCGCCTGCGGGGGAGGTGGGCACGCGTACCCAGCTGTACCAGAAACAGTGGGCGCCTACAATGGCCGCCTTGCTGGGTTTTCAGTTCAAGCCTGAGCATGGGTCCGCGGAACCTGTATCAACTGTTGTAAAATAAATATTATGGACAACCAACAAGCAGAAGGCATCGTAGAGGAGATATTCGGGATGTATGGGAGCTATGGTGGAGAAGAGTATGCCGGAGAGAAGGTCACGCAACTGGAGCATATGGCGCAGGCTGCCGAGCTGGCGGAAGAGCAGGGGTATGATGAAGAAGTGATACTGGCTGCTTTTTTACATGACATAGGCCATATTACGGAGTCCGCGACGCCTGAAGAGGGGCGGATGGGCCAGTTCGGCGTCAAAGATCATGAGGCTATCGGGGCGGAATATCTTCGGGAAAAGGGTTTTTCGAAGAAAGTATGCCGCCTGGTGGAGTCGCATGTAGAGGCAAAGAGATACCTGACGGTACGTGATCCTGCTTACTATGCGCGGCTTTCCGATGCCAGCAAACGTACTCTTCAATACCAGGGCGGTCCTATGACGGAGGATGAAGCCACTGCTTTTGAACAATATCCCCTTTTTGAGCTTATCATAAAAATGAGGAACTGGGATGAAGAGGCGAAGATCGAGCAAAAGCGGCTGCCTAACCTGGAACATTACCGACAAATGATGCTTCGGCACCTGACCCGCCGGGGCGAATAAGAGCCGCCCCGGGCGGTTCCTAAAAATTTCGCTATGAGCAATATTCAACTAGTAGTTTTTGATATCGCCGGCACTACTGTCCGTGACGGAGGTGATGTGGCCGATGCATTTATAGCAGCCTTTCGGGCGGCGGATCTGGAGATCCCTGTGGAGGAAGTAAAGAGGGTGATGGGATGGCGGAAAATGGATGCCATAAGGCAGCTATTGGATAAATTTCTTCCGGTGGTGTCTGTCGACAGGGAGGCTCTTATGGTGGAGATACACGATCGTTTCATACAGCATATGATCTCTTTCTATCAGCAGGATCCGGATCTTCGCCCTCTGCCTCATGCGGAAGAGCTTTTTTCGTCCCTGCATAAGAGAGGGATCAAGGTTGCCTTGAACACGGGTTTTACGCGCGCCATTACGGATGCCATCCTGCATCGTCTTCACTGGGATAATGGAGCCGGATATGTGGACAGTGTGATCTGCAGCGACGAAGTGCCCCAGGGACGTCCCTCACCGGATATGATCAATCGCCTGATCCAGCGGCTGGATATATCGTCTGCCAGCAATGTATTGAAAGTCGGCGATACCGAGGTGGATGTGGAAGAAGGGCGTAATGCCGGCTGCGGCATCGTGGTCAGTGTCACTACCGGCGCCTATACCCGTCAGCAGCTGCAGGACTATCGTCCTGATCATATTATAGACAGCCTGGAAGAGCTGATCCCCATCATTGAAAAAGTATGAGACGATGATCTCTCCCACTCCCATGGTATCCGAGCCGCCGGTGAGCCGGCCTATGACACTGAGCACGCGATTGTCGAATAGTCCGGCCTGGGTATTTGTATTGTATGTCTCTCTCACTTCTTTTGTCGTCTACTCCTGTATGTACGGATTTCGCAAACCATTTACGGCGGCCTCGTATGAGGGGGTGCATTTATGGGGAATTTCCTACAAGGTGGTGCTTGTGATCTCGCAGGTGCTGGGTTATATGTGCAGCAAGTTCTATGGCATCCGTTTTATCGCTATCATGCAGCCATCCCGCCGGGCAGGTTATATCGTCCGGCTGGTAGCTATATCGTGGGTAGCGCTGCTGCTTTTTGGACTCGTGCCCATGCCGTATAACTTTATTTTTATGTTTATCAATGGCCTTCCTTTGGGGATGGTCTGGGGGTTGGTATTCGGGTTCCTGGAGGGCCGGCGTGTCACCGAACTGATGGGCGCTGTCCTGGCGACCAGCTTTATCTTTGCATCCGGACTGGCCAAGACGGTGGGAAAGGGGTTGATGTTGTATGGAGGTGTGAACGAGCACTGGATGCCCTTTTTTGCCGGTGGATTTTTTATCATTCCTCTCTTGTTGAGCACCTGGCTGCTGAATCAAACGCCGCCGCCATCAGTGGAGGATGTGGCTCAGCGTACGATCCGGCTGCCGATGGAGAAAGAGCAGCGAGTGGCGTTCCTTCGGAAATTTGGCTTTGCCCTTATCCCCGTCGTCATTGCCTATGTGATGCTTACGATACTCCGCGATTTCTGTGAGGATTTTGCCAATGAACTATGGACCGAGACAGGTTTTCTGCATAGCGCCGATGTATTTGCCCGTACCAGCACCATCGTATCGTGCATCGTGCTGGCTGTAGTCGGAGGTTTTTTCCTGATCAGGAATAACTATAAGGCATTCCAGCTGAATAACGTGATCATCATCGGCGGTTTTATTCTCGCTGCCGCTGCTACTGCGGGCTACCACCTGCATATTATATCTCCCGTCACCTGGATCATTACTGCTTCGGCGGGACTCTATCTGGGTTATGTACCGTATAACTGTTTTTATTTCGAGCGGATGCTGGCTGCTTACAAGGTGCCTGGCAATGTAGGATTCCTCATATATATTGCGGATGCTTTCGGGTACCTGGGCACGGTAGTTGTCCTGCTGGTAAAGGAATTTGTAAAGATCCATTATACCTGGGTCGATTTTTTTACGAGCATATTCTATGCCGCTGCGGCGGGTGGGATCGTGCTGGTGTTTGGGGGATCGGTGTTGTTTGAAAGAATATACCGGGACGGACCAAAGGGACGACCGGACAAAAGGAATTTATTATGACGTCATCTCGATCGGCTATTGTTATTGGGGCGGGCATTGTCGGACTGGCTACTGCCAGGGCTCTTGCTATTCGGGGATTTTCGGTAAAGGTTTTTGAACGTGGGGAAAGGGCGGTAGGCGCCTCGATCCGCAACTTCGGGATGATATGGCCTATTGGCCAGCCTGCTGGTAAACTATACCAACGCGCGATACGCAGCCGGGAGATATGGAAGGAGCTATCCCCCAAGGCCGGGTTCTGGTCCGAGAGCGCCGGAAGTCTGCACGTGGCCTATCATGCCGACGAATGGCAGGTCCTGCAGGAGCTGGCGGAGCTTTTTCACAAGGAAGGAAGACCTGTGCAGTTATTAGGGAAGGGTGCTGTTGGAGATATTTCCGACGCCGCGGTACCCGATGGGCTGCTTGGAGGGCTTTATAGCAGGGACGAATTGATCGTAGACCCCCGGGAGGCCATTACCGCCCTCCCCGGCTGGCTCACCGAACAGTGCAAGGTGGAGTTTTATTGGGGGAAATGCGTTTCCTATATTTCCGACCAGGTGGTGTACATAGGTAATGAGGAGGAGCATGAAGCGGACCTGATCTTTATCTGTAATGGCGCCGACTTCGAGACCCTGTATCCCGAACATTTTGCGCAGCAGCCTGTCACCAAGTGCAAGCTGCAGATGATGCGTCTGGCGGCTCAGCCCATGGACTGGCGTATCGGGCCTGCGTTGTGCGGGGGACTTAGCCTTATACACTATAAAAGTTTTAAGGCGGCTGCATCCCTGGCGGGGTTGAAAGAGAGATATGAGC
>Ga0105237_10002199_pt1 | contig 24431 bp, 16 predicted proteins | sample KBSC24metaG_FD_81520 | JGI IMG/M metagenome (GOLD analysis project Ga0105237, IMG submission 81520) | Corn rhizosphere microbial communities from Kellogg Biological Station, Michigan, USA - KBS C2-4 metaG | ecosystem: Host-associated > Plants > Roots > Rhizosphere > Soil | place: Michigan, USA...
CACCCGCGAGCGATCCACCCAACTTCTGTGGACCCAGAGCCGAATAAACGACCAGGCTTCGCCCTCGCGCGAGCACATCCACGCCCTGGTCGAGTAGCTCATTTGCGGCAAGGCCCGCGGTGTGAAGTCCTTCAAAGCCAGTCTGCATCGCACAGTTAATCTGCATTTCCGTCATAGGCGAACAGCTGCCGCTGACCACGATGATGCGATCGGTTGGCCGCGCTTCGGCGGGTGAAAATGATGCCGGGATGAGACCTGCTTCGCGCCAGTGGAGGATGAGATCATGCGTCAAACCCGAGCTGCCGGCCACGAACGGATGTTCCTTGCGGTTAATCCACAACAACCTCCCGGTTTCGAGTCCGGACCGGTGGTTCAGACCATCGAACAAGATAATCGTTGGATTGTTTAAAACAAGGCGCTCCATTGCCGTTGAAGCATTTCCTCCGGTCAGCGCCAGGATGTCGAGAAGTTCGATGGCGGCGGGAGCCTGTTTGGCCAGATGGATTCGAAGATCGCTCTCGTGCATGGGCGTGATCGGGTGACGCTGCATCGTCGGATGGCGGTCGATCCGGTGTACCTCATCGCCTCCAGCGGCCGCGAAAAGATGTCCGAAAAGAACGTACCGGCCGAGATGCGGCGCGGCCACGACCACCGGGACGCACTTGCTGTCGAATACTTCACGGCCGATCCGCATCGCCACTCCGATGTTCCCGATTTGCGGAGAGCTATCGAACGTTGAACAAACTTTGTACTGGCAAATGGGCGCTCCCAGGGAACGAAGCCATCGGAATTTCTCGGGCAGAAACTGCTCCATCCATTCCGGGTCGCGGCTGCGGCTTTCCCCGGCGATGCCGATTGCCCGATATCCCGCGAACTCTTCGAGATCGCGCTGGTCTGGCGTTCCGAGGAACAGAGCGGTGCGGACCCCGTTGGCGGCCAATGCCTCCAGCGCGTCTGTGGAACCGGTGAAGTCGTCGCCATAATACGTGAACAGAAGTTTGTTCACGTCGGCTCTCCGCAAACAACAGAGTCGGACAGCGGAAGTACGTTCTCCTCCTTCCATACCGGCTTGGCGGGATTGATGAACGCGAACAAGATAGCGCTCGCCATCACCATTGATGCGATCACGCACAGCGGTGCGCGGTAGCCGCCGGACGACCGTACGAGGTATCCAAACACCAGCGTGCAGATGAAGCCGCCGGTCATTCCGGCCCCGTTCATCGCCCCGCTGAGGACTCCCGCGTGCGCTCTCCCCAGGTCGATACATAGCGACCATGCGGCCGGAAGCATCAAATCGAGTACGCCGAGACCGAGCGATGCAAGGATGGCCACCACCGCCTTTTCTTTCGCGAAAGCTAACGAAAAAATCAGCAGCGAAGATACTGCAAGGCTTGACGAGGCCAGGCCGCAGCGTGCGATTTTGAGTCCGAAGCGTGAGGCGAGCCGGTCGCTGAGCCAGCCGCCGGTCAAGTTGCCCGCGCAACCGCAAACAAACGGCAGTGAGGAAGCGAGACCCATTTCTTTTTCGCTGAATCCGCCTCCTCGCACAAGGTATGTTGGAAACCAGGAAAAGTAGAACCACGATCCCCAGACGTAACACCAATACATCGCGATCAGGAGCCAGGCTTGGCGGCTGTGAAGCAAGACGCGCCACATGCCGTCGCGGGGCGTGGCCGGTGAGACGGGACCGATTTCCGTCAATTCCACGCTGCTAATACCCGGCTGCCCGGCTGGGCGGTCGTGAAACCAACGACGCCAGAGCACGGCCCAGATCAAACCCAAAGCTGCGAACCCGTAGAACATACCTCGCCAACCGACCGCGTGGAGCAACGGAATCACCAGCAACGGGGAGAGCGCTCCGCCGACGCGACTGGCCGCCCACACGGCGCCTTGCGCGCGTGCCCTTTCTGATTTGGGGAACCAGCGGGCGATTACGCCGGAAGCATTGGGATATGCGCCCGCCTCTCCCGCACCGAATAGAAACTGGGTCACTACGAGTTGGGAGAAACCGGTGACCGCGGCAGTAGCTCCCATGAATGCCGACCACCAGACGACAATTCGCGTGAGCACGCGCCGCTGTCCAAAGCGGTCTCCTGACGCGCCCGACGGAATTTCAAAAATTCCGTACGCCAACGCGAAGGCGCCCAGCACCCATCCCCATTGCTCGGGGCGTATTTGCAGTTCATCCTGAATGCGCGGTCCGGCGACCGCGATGGAGAGCCGGTCGAGAAACGTGAGGATCGAAAGCGAAACCAGGAAACCGAGAACGCCATGCCGCTTTTTCAAATCGGCCTCAGTTCAAAACCGCGGCCCGTTCTGGAAACAATATGGAGCGTGCGCGTTTGACGGCTAATTCGGGACTGGCCAGGATGGGCACGCGGCCTGGATTCTCCGGCAACTGCGCCACCACTCGCGCCATTGAGGCTTGTGCGAGGACCACGACGTCCACCGCGCTGGCAATACGGGTCAGCGATTCCGTGAGGATGCGATCGTGAGTCGCCGTGTCCCCCGAGAGCACCGCTTCGAACGCTCCCTCGCAGAGCACTTTCGTTATGTCCACGTCGCGGCTTGCGGCTATGGCCTTTTCCTCCAGCAGGGCCACCGTGGGTTCGAGCGTGGTCCGAAGGGTCGCCGCTACGCCGATCCGGCGGCCGGTCCACACGGCTTGCTCGGCCATCGCTTCATCCACACGGATGACCGGAAAATCGAATAGTCGGGCGGCCATAGAAGCAGCTGCGCCGATGGAGGAACAGGTCACCATCACGGCGTCCGCGCCGCCATCGCGCGCCGATTGCACCATGGCTAGGACGCGCCGCACGGTCGTCCTGGTAAGCTCCTGCGAGCGGATCGTGTTCTTGATGAGGCTTTCGTCGACCATGTGGAATTGTTCGACGTCCGGCAACTCCTGCTTCGAGAGCCCTGTGAAGAGAGGGATCAACACGTGACTGGTATGAATGTATGCGATCGTTATGCCCATGGCAACTTGTCCTCAAAATCTCTGAAGCGCGGCCCACAAATCCGGGTGCGTGGCTGCGTAGGTTTCCAGCGGAATACCTTCGACGGCCGCCTGCCATGCTTCGTGCAAGCTGCGAACGCCGGCTTCGATTCCTCCCGGATGCGCCATGATCCCGCCGCCTGCTGCGTAGATCAGGTCGGTGCTGCCCAATCCGGCATACGTCGGGGGCGCCTGGCGCGCGGTCTGGCCGGAAGAAAATACCGGCATGATCTCGCAGCCTTTGCCCGGACCTTCAAACATTGGGCGCAGACACTCGCGCGCCGAGGCGATGACCGAATCGTCAGGCTCACAGAACTTATTAGCGATGCCGTTGGTGTGTAGATGATCGATGCCCGCGAGACGCCAGAGCTTTTGCCAGGCCACGAAGCTGATACCGATAGCGGGCGATCTACCGAAAAGGCCCCAGCCGTTGCGATGCCCGTGGATTGCGACCGCTGCGTGACGCCGCAACGCTACCAGCGCTGGTAGGCCGATACTGTGGATGCTTACCATGACGCAAGTTCCGCCGGCCGCTACCAGTTGGTCATGCCGCTGCAGCATCTCGTCGATTTCTCCCGTGATGTTGGCGGCGTACATCACCATTTTGCCGGTGCGGGCGGCGTGGTCGCGAAGTATGGCCATCACCGCCGATAGCCGTTCCGTGAACGCGCAGTGCGGACCGTCCGCTTGCAATTCATCGTCTTTGATGAAATCGATTCCGCCTTCGGCCAGCTTACCGGCGAGTTCCGCGGTAGCTGCTGGGGTGAGGCCCACGCTGGGTTTGATAATTGTTCCGATCAGCGGCCGGTCATATACGCCGCTAAGACGCCGCGTGCCCGCCACGCCGAATTGCGGCCCGCAGTAGCGGTTCAGGAATTCGGGCGGCAAGTGGAGGTCGAGCAGCCGTAGTCCGGAGAACGGGTTGAGCTCCCACAAATTCCCGGCGACAGTGGCCACGAGATTGGGCAGAGAGGGCCCAAGATTCGAGAGCGGCCATGATAGTTCCACTTCGGCTCGGCGATAGACCGGCGGCTTGTTGTTCGGCGGGGCGTATGCGCCGGGAAGCGAGGGCGTGCTAGCGGACTCCAACTCGCGAATGCTCTCCACTCGCGCCCCATGCTGTTCGCGTAACTCATCCGTCTCTCCCGGCACACGGGTGAACGTGCCGGTCGATTGCTACCCGGCCATGGTCTCTGCGGCTTTCTCCACCGGGAAAGCAGTCTCGATCCAATAGCGCGCTCGAATTAGGTGTTCCATCATGCCGGTACCGTCCGATGGAAGTAACCGCTGTATGGCTCGCGTTGTACCTGGTAGAACGGCCGCATCCGAACCTTCCCCGCGCTGGTCTGGCAATCGAACTCCAGGGGTTTGCCGGGCACCTGATCCATCTTTGTCAACGCTCCGGCGGTTGCGGCTAGCCGCTCAGGCGGATTGATCGCGGCCAACATCACGGGCCCTCGCATCACTCCGAAGATGTTGGGATTTTGCCGGTCGATGGGTACCGTGCGGAACGAAAATGGCAGCGTCAGGTCGATGGTGTCGTTCTTGCGCCAGCGGCGGCGGAGTGTAGCGTAAGTGCCGCGCGCGACGGTCTCTGAAACGGCCTTGCCATTCACCGAAAGTTGCGCCGGACGGTCGAGCCACCTGGGAATTCGTAAATGGATCGCGCATTCAACTGGTGCATCCGGTTCGATCCGCACCTCGATGTGCTCGGACTCCGGGTACGCCGTCTTTTGGATGAGCTTCACACCAATGTTGTTCACCGTCCAACGCACTTCGCTCGCCGCATACAAGTTCAGGTAAATGCCGCTCGCATCCTCGAAATACAAGTTAATCGGATAGTCCGCGACCGATTGAATCAGTGTCCCGGCGCAACAGGGCCACTTTCGCTTGTAGTAGGTTTTCTTTGCGCCGGCCTGGTAATCGGAGTAGTAGAAGTAACCGCCATCGTCATCCGGATCGAGTGCGCCCAGGATGGTATTGAGCAGGACACACTCGAGGCCATCGCCATATCGGGACTCTCCTGTAAAGCTCGTCAGGTAGCGCGCGAGCTTGGCGTGAGCATAGAAGCAGCAGGGCGTTTCGAAATGGTCGCGGGTGGTAATCAGACTGTCCGCCAATTCACCGGAGTTCGGTTTGACGAAAGTTTCCTTCGGCGCCCACGCTCCCGACGCGTACTCCTGCGTCTGTTCGATCATGTCCCAGGCGTTGCGGATCGCGCGCAGGTACTTTTCGTCTCCCAGCAGTTCATATGCTTTTGCGCCGGAGCTCAATGCGATCACATGACTGTAGCCGTGTTTTCCCGGCAGGATGTTCTTCCCCTCGGATAGCGGATCGAAGAGCTCTTTGTCGAGCAGGTACAGCTTTGCCATGTCGTAGAATCGCTTCTGGCCGGTGAGCTGATAGGTTTTGAAGAGATTTTCGGGCAGGATGTAGGGCTCGTCGTAAGGGGCCTGTTTGGGACTATCGGGCGTGCGATCGTACGTATGATCCGGAATGAACCGGATAGCGCCTTCAATTACGCGCGGCAGAAGAGTGCGTGCCTCATCAATGCCCGCGAGCGTCGCTGCATCGAGCAGACCGATCTCGTATTTGTCGAGGATATAGCAAGGCCAGGTGGTCGACCCTTTCGAACTTGCGTATGGATTGCCGTCCTTTTCAAAGGTAGCTGCATAACCTTGCACAAGACGCCGTGCTTTGGCCGCGGCTTCCGGATCGCCCGTGTTGGCATAGATGCGCGAGAGCCCGGAGATGAACTGGCCGATTAGATGTCCGGGAACGAAGCCATCGGCGTCATACCATCCACCCATGTCCGCTCCTGGGGCCGGAAATCCAACGCGCTGGCGATAGACTTTGAGCAGCCGGTCTTCATCGAGCTTTAGAAAATGCGCATGAGTGCGCTCGTACATGGCCGCGAGCGGGCCACCCGTCAGCTTGACCTGCGGATAGGCGAACTCCCTGAGTCGCACGCGCCGGGAGCTACTTCCCGCCGCCCGCGCGGAAACGGCCAACGCGGCTGCGCTTCCCAGAAAAGTTCGCCGCGAGACAGTCATGGTCCACTCCATTTTTCCACGGCGGGGCACCTCGGCGCACAGAATCGCACAAGTAGTTCTTGATTCTGCATTGTGGAACGGTAATAATCGTGTCACGTGAGATTAGGGTGAGCCGGGAGGGATGACCGGTACCGGCTGGATTCCACCATGCGGAATCTGAGGGAGCGGCTATGACTAGAAATGCGGGGCACGTGCAGGCCGTCGTTCGGGCCTGCGACATCATCAAAGCCTTCCGGCGCGAAGGAGAGGAACTGCAACTGGCGGACGTCACCGGGCGAACTCGCTTGAGCCGCACCACCGCCTTCCGGCTGCTGCAAAGCCTGGTGCATGGCGGCCTGCTGGAGCGGACCGCACGCGGGGTCTATCGATGTCCCTTTCCTCCGGCGCCTGGCCGGCGCTATCGATTGGGTTTTGCCGCCCAAACCGATTCTGAATTCTCGCGCGGAGTTTCAGAAAGCCTGCATAGCGCCGCGACAAGGGAACGCGTCGATCTCATCATGGTGAACAACCGCTACAGCCCCAAGGAAGCTCTGCGCAACGCCGATTTGCTGGTGAAGGGACGAGTGGATCTGGTGCTGGAATTTCAGACTTACGAGCGCGTGGCACCCATCATCGCCTCCAAATTTCTGGAGGCGCGAATTCCTGTGATCGCTATCGAAATTCCGCATCCAGGCGCGATTTATTTTGGCGCGAACAATTATCAGGCAGGCTTGATTGCGGGCCGCGCTTTGGGCAGGTGGGCTAAAGAGAACTGGGACGGTGCGGTCGAGCATGTGATGCTTCTCGAATTGCCGATTGCGGGTCCGCTGCCTGCGCTTCGCATCACCGGCATTCAGGATGGCCTGCGCGCCGAGTTGCCACATATTGCCGATTCGCCGGTGTCGCGCCTGGATGGCAAGGGCGATTTCGATCAGATTTTCTCCGTGGTGCGGCGCTCACTGCATCGTTCTCCTCGACGCCGGACGCTGGTCGGCACCGTCAACGATATGTGTGCGCTGGCCGCGTTGCGCGCCTTCGAAGAGGCCGGCGCGGGGCAGCTTTGCGCCGTCGTCGGGCAGAACGCCATCCGCGAAGCCCGCAATGAACTGCGCCGCGCAGGCACGCGCCTCATTGGCACCGTCGCGTACTTCCCGGAGCGATATGGCGACGAATTGATGCCGCTGGCTTTGAACCTGCTCGAACACAAGCCGGTGCCCCCCGCGACTTTTGTCAAACACCAACTCCTGACGCCAAAGAACGTGAACCTGATCTATCCGCTCGACCTGCCGGGCAATATGCCGTCGGCGGCGTTGAAGACGAGACCCGCGTGAAATTCTCAACGCTTATCACGCGACGCGGTTTTCTCGCCGCGGCCTGTTCTGTTGCGTCGGCTGCGCCAAACCCGGGCGCGGCTTATCGGACACCCTATAAATACGGCAAGCTCGTGCTGGCGGCATCCTCCGAGCCTGGCGCTTTCGACAGCAGGACTGTCGACTGCCCGTTTGTGTTTCACCATGGTGATCGCTTCCGCATGACCTACGTGGGCTGGGATGGTACAGGCTATCAAACTGGACTCGCTTCATCCACCAATCTGATCGATTGGCAAAAGGAAGGATGTATTCTGCACCGCGATCCGGCGTCTCCGGTGACGCGATACAACATTGCGATGAACTGGATTGTGCGCGAGAACAAGCTGCGCTCCGCAGGCGAACTGAAGAAGATTCGGGGGCGCTTCCTGGGCGTCTATCATGCCTATCCCAATGCGGGTCTCGAGGAAGGACCGGCCGTGATAGGGCTGTGCTGGAGCGCCGACCTGATGCATTGGGAAATTGACGCTCCGTGCCTGCGTCCCGAAGATGGCGCCGATTGGGAAAACGGCGGCCTGTACAAGCCATGCCTCGTGGAGCACAACGGCACGTATTATTTGTTCTACAACGCCAAGACGAAGACCCGGCCGCGCGAAAAAGGCGGCGGATGGCTCGAGCAGACTGGTGTGGCGACATCCGCTGACTTAAAGAGCTGGAAGCGCCGGGAACAAAATCCGATTATCCCCACCGGCGCGCCGGGGAGTCCGGACGAGCGCTTTGCGAGTGACCCTTGCGTGCTTGTTGACGGCAAGCGCTGGGTCTTTTTCTATTACGGCTTCGACAGGAAAGGCAAAGCCCGCGACTTGCTGGCTTTGGGCGGCGACCCGTTCCATCCGGTGAAGACCGACGAAATTCTGATCGACACCGGTCCGCCTGGTTCGGTCGACTCAACGTTCGCGCACAAGCCGGGCGTGATCTTTCACCAGGGCTCGCTTTATCATTTCTACTGCGCCGTTTCCGGGAAGTGGCCAAACGAAACACGCGGCATTTCCGTGGCACGGTCGCGGCCCTGGCCATCAGGCTGATTTAGAAGACCAGCTTCATAGATGCCTGCATGATGCGCGGATCGGACGCGGTGGTGATCTGCCCGAAATTGCTGGCAGAAATATTCGAAACCGGCCCGTTGAAATTCGGATGGTTCAGCGCGTTGAATGCTTCCACCCGCGCGCGGAGCGTCATCCACTCACGTAATTTGAACTCGCGGCTGATCGCCAAGTCGACGTCGAAATACCCTGGACCACGCAAGCTGTTGTGACTCGCGTCACCAAACGTACCCGTCGGGTTGGCAGTGTAGAGATTCGGATTCACGTATTGATAGAACAGACCATGACTCGCACCGGTATACATCGTGTTAGCGATTACGTTGGGCCGGTCATTGCCAACACCCGTAAGCGAATTGTCTTTTCCGGATACGGGATTTACCGGCAATCCGCTCTGGTAGCGCACGAGAGGTGCGATCGTCCAATTGCTTAGAAGATGTGACACCAGGCCGCCATGCCCGAACTGGCTTGAGTAGACGATGCTTGCGTTGAAGAGCTGTGGCACGTCGTACGTGCAAGGACCGTAGTCGCCACGCACGTTGTAGGGATTTTGAATTACGCCTGTGCCCAAGGAAGACATCGGGGCAATACCCAGGCATTTCGACCATGTGTAATTCGCAAGGAACGTGTAGTTGTGCGCAAAACGATGGTCAATGGATGTGAGCAGCGCGTTGTAGTTCGCTCCGATGCCGTCATCGGCTATGGTCATTTGGGAATAGTATTGGCCGGCAGAGGGGTTTGCCAGGGACAACACACGTCTTGCCTGAGTGTTGCTGGTGGATGAGCAGGGCTTACCTGCGCAAGTGCCGGGGATATAAACGGCCGGGTTGATCTCATTCCCTATCCACAAGTGGGACGTCCTGTTGCCAAGGTAAGAGGCGGAAAATATCCAGTTGTCGCTGAACAGGTGCTGTACGCTGGCATTCCATTGCGAGATATTCGGGGAATGGATATTCGGAGGTAAAAACACCTCCGCGTTGGCCAGTGGGAAGGCCACATTTTTGCCCGGCGCAGGGAGCGGGAACGGATTGCCCCCCGGTACAGTCGCCCATGGATTGCTGAACTGGTAAGGGCCATTGGTGAGGGTAACCTGAGGGCCGAAGGGCGGATTTTGAGCGACCATTCGGTAGGGGATGAAGGTCCCGACTGAGTCGTAGAGGAGTCCCGCGCCAGCGCGGAAGGTCGTCCTGCCCCTGCCGTCCGGGTTGTAGACGATGCCAAGACGAGGCGAGAAGTTTGCAAGCCTTTTGTCAGTGAAGGATTTTGAGATGCCCGGGTCGCCATAGAAGAGAGATCCGACAGGCGCATTCACGTAGACCTGACTGACCTGGCCTGCATTAAAAGCCGCTTGGGAAAAGGTGCTGCCTCGATTAAAGTGATCGTAGAGCGGCAGCATGGGCTCCCAACGCAGACCTAGATTGACCACCACTTTGGAAGTCATATGATAGGTGTCCTGCACATAAAGCCCAAACACGGTCTGGCGGAGGTCATTGAGCTGCGGACCGCTCTGACTGAAGGAATTCATCTTGCCCGTAAGGAAGTCCAACAACGGATCGTTGCTATACTGCCCCGAGAAATTGAACACTCCGTCGTCTTGATAGTGATTGTTCTGGGTGTCCCGTGTTCTGATCAGGTCTACGCCGAACGCAAGCTGGTGTTTGCCGAGCAGGACATCCATATCGTCGGCGCCCTGGTAGCTAGTGATGTTGAAAATCCCCAGCGCACAGGTGCCGCAACCCACGGCGAATCCGCCATTGTTGACGGCTACCTGTAAGAAATCCCCCGTGCCCTGGTAGAGGTTTGTGGCTCCAAGCGCGGCGGCATTGACTCCGCTCGTATTGGGGCCCCGGTTGTTGCGCACGCGCCCGAACGTGAAATGGGCGGAGTTCACCGTGGATGAATTTATGGTATTGGTGTAGCCGAGAACGAAGGTCTGGGCACGTTCCGAGTTTCCGGACGTTGAGGTAACCAGGATGTCGTGAGGATCGAAGAACGCGGCGAGAGTGTAGTCATCCAGAAGATACCGTCCGTAGATGGAATGTTTGGGGTTGATGATCCAGTCGACGCGTCCCACGTACTGGCTTTCGTTGGATTGTACAGGGATACCATACGAAACTTTGCCGCACGGGTTCAGCGTCTGGGGTAAATATTTGGCGAGCGCGACCGCCGCAGGATCGAAGCGTGTTGGGCTGATCTGGTTGTTTGGCAACGGGAGACCGGTGGTCGGATCGTTCACAACGCGAGTAACACCCTTCGCCTGGCAACCGGGGCCGTCGAGCACGCTGAAGTCGCCTCCAAGCGCTGCCGCAGTGGGTACGAAGGCGTTGCTCGCGGATGGATCCTGGCGAATATCGGACTGTTGAAATCCACCGAAGAAGAAGAGCTTGTCACGAATGATCCTGCCTCCGAACGTGCCGCCGAATTGATTTCTTTTCAGGCTGTCTTGCTTCGGTGCAAAATAGTTGATCGCGTTTACGTCCCCATTTGCGTAGGAACTCAAAGAGGTCGCCATGCCATCGATTCGAGCCGGACTTGGTGACCGCATTGACGACGCCACCCGGATGCAGGCCGTTGCGGGCGGGCAGAGTGCTGGTTTCGACGCTAAATTCGGCCAGTGCATCGGGAAAGGGAAACGGCATGTTTACGTTGGTAAAGCTGTCGTTGTTGTCTCCGCCATCGAGCAGGTAGTTGGTGGCGTTCCCAGCGCTACCGGCGATGGAAATGGATTGTGAACTGAAGAAACTTTTACTGCCGGTGTTGGTTCCATCGCTGTGATTGACGGATGCACCGGAGATCGTAATGAGCTGAGTGGGATCGCGGCCATTGAGCGGCAGATCAACGATGCGCTGTTGGTCGACGACTTGAGAAATTGTATTTTGCTGGGTCTCCACCATGCCGGCGTTGGCGTGTACCTCGACCTTTTCCGACACGGCGCCCACGCTCATGGTGATATTGATCTGCACGTAGTCGTTGACTCTCAGAAAAATGCCACTCTGCACATACGTTTGAAATCCGGAAACAGTGGCTTGGAGCGTGTAGGGGCCGATCGGCACACTTGGGATTGTGTAGATGCCATCCGAGTTGGTGACCGCGTTGTAGACCGCGCCGGTATCGACGCCGGTCATCTTGATCTGAGCGCCGCTTATCAAAGCGCCTTGTGCGTCCGCGACACGACCGGTCACGGATGCGATGGAGACTGCTTGCGCATGCATTGCCGGTGCGCTTCCGAGCGCCACGAGGGTCAGGAACAGATTACCGGCCACACTCACACTTCGTAATTTCTTGTTGGACATAACCACTCCAGAGGCTCCGTCGTGCCATCTAGACTACAGATGGGGATCGCAAGCGGTTACATTGACATCAGCGATTGTACATCCAACTGCCTCCGTTGGAACAGTCTTTTTTTTGAACTTTTTTAGCCTGCCGGCTCCGGCTCTGGTAACAATCAGTTTCAGAGTTGTCTAGACTTCGTGCGCGAAATGAAATTGGGGCTCGGGCGCCTTCGAGTAGGATTTGTCTAGCATGCTTTACCACTTCTACTGCGCCGTTTCCGAAAAATGGCCGGAAGAAACAGGCGGCATTTCCTCGTAAGGGCGGGCAAGATCGGTAGCGGCGGGGTGGCCATGTTTGCGCGAAACTTGGGTATAGTAGAGCCAAAGTGAACATGACCCGCCGAAATTTCATCGCCGCGGCCGCCGCACTGCCGGCACTCGCCCAGACGAACACACGCCTGCCGATCCACAAAGCGGTGCTCTGGAGCATGCTCCCCAAGGACCTCAGCCCGCTGGAAAAGTTCCATCTCGTACGCGAGGTTGGCTTCGAGCAAGTAGAGTGCCCCACGGAGCCGGACGAGAAGACCGCCGAAGACATCCGCAAGGCAGCTGACACCGCCAAGGTCCGCATCCACTCCGTGATGAACATGGACCACTGGAAATACCCGCTCTCTTCGAGCGATCCCGAAGTCGTTGCCAAGTGCGTGAAAGGCATGGAAACGAGCCTCCATAACGCGAAGTTATATGGCGCGGACACGGTGCTCCTCGTTCCGGCTGTGGTGAATCCACAGACCAGCTATCACGATGCTTACGTGCGCTCCCAGGAGCGGATCAAGCGCATGATCCCGCTGGCAGAAAAGCTGAAAATCATCATCGCGGTCGAGGAAGTCTGGAACAAGTTCCTGCTCAGTCCCTTAGAGTTCGCGCATTACATCGACGAGTTCCAGAGCCCGTGGGTACGAGCTTATTTCGATGTTGGCAATGTGGTCCTCTACGGCTACCCGCAGGATTGGATTCGTACACTCGGCCCGCGGATCGTGAAGCTTCATATTAAAGATTTCCGTTTCAGGAAGGGTGTCACCGAATGGGTAAATCTCCGCGAAGGGGACATCGACTGGAAGGAGATCTACAAAGCGCTCGGCGAAATCGGCTACAAGGGATCGGCGACCGTCGAGCTCTCCGGCGGCGACAAAGCGTATTTGCAGGACGTCAGCCAGCGCGTGGATCTGATCTTCACCGGAGCCTAATAATCCGTCGCCGGATTGAAGGTTTTGGTCGGGAACGTGGCCGCAACTGCTGGAGGTTTGATTACCGGATTCGACCGGCCGGCTTTACTCGGATCGAAGACCACGAATCCCACCCCAGGAGACCCTTTTGGCAGGGAGTAATCGTCCGCCGGATAAGCCGGGTTGTTGAACCCGGGATTCTGCACCACGCTCTGAACGTCTTCGCCCACCATCTGCTGCCACGCGGAAAACGTATAGAACGTCCATGTCGATTTGTCGTCGGAACAGGGCGCATTGGGGCCAGGCCCAGCGGCGGGCTGCACATGGAAGGCCTTGCTGTCGCTGGCGAACCCGCCGTCGGTACGCCAGTAGAGGTTACTGCTGAACTGTTGAAATAAGGGGTATGCCACGCCACCGCTGTAAACGCATCCGCCTTGCACGCGGAAGGGCGGGTTGGAGCTGGTGGACTGGTCGAAATAGAACAGATTGTTGGTGACGGCAAATTCCTGCGGGATACTGGCAGGCACACCGTTCCCGTAGGGGAAACCCATGGCGATCATTGCAAGGCGCGCGAACGCAAGAATATTGTTCTTGATCGTATTGGCTTGGCTAGGCGCGGCCGGACCGTGTGGAGTGTAGACGGCATATCCGGAGACGCGATATACGAGATTGTTTTCCACATCCACCAGCCCCGTGTTGTCGTCCATATAAATTCCGTGGCCGCCGTACCCGTTGGAATCTATGATGGACGCGTCGGTTACGTCATGAATCTTGTTGTTCAGGATTTTGTTGCCCGCTGCCGTGAAAACCGAGTTTCCTCCATCAATTCTGATGGAGCCTCCATCGTTCATAATCCCCTGCAGCAGGTTGTAAACGTGATTGAAGGAGATCACGTTATTGGCGTTTCCGATCCCGCTCGGCTTGACCGTATCGCTGATGCTCTGGGATGTCGAGATGGCGCAGTGGTAGCCGTCGTAGACATCGTTATGGGTGTAAAGATTGTCGTGGCCCATTCCTTGGCCGATGCCGAAGGCGGCGGGAATGACCCGCCCATACCCCTCCACCACGTTATTCTGAACAACAGTCGACTGCGGCACATTGGCGTCGGTGTCCGCCATCTGAAACTGGTTACCAATCCGGATACCCACCGCGCCAATGTCATAAAAAGCGCTATTTTCAACCAGGTTATTGGCGACGACCGCGTTGATATTCGTGGACACGCAATAAGCCGGCGATGATCCGTTAATGCAGGGGATGAATTCGATGCCTGAACCCGAAGTCTCGGTCACCCTCCCCGAATCGAACGTGATGTGCTGAGAGTTCTGAAACGATACTGCGGCGCCTACATCCTGCTCCAACTCCGCCGATACGTGTCCGAGTACTGGGAGGGTGTAATTATCGTGCTCGAACGTCAATCCCTGAAACGTGACGTATTGCAGATTCGATGCAACCAGCACCTGCGGTAACTGCGGAATGATTATGCTGTCGTCGTTCGGATTTTCGCCGTTGTTGGCGAGGTAAGTGAGCGTCCAGGGAGTCGTGGAATGGTCCAGAAACCACTGCCCGGGCTGTGTGAGCTGGTCCTGAACGTTCTCCACCAGATATCGGTTGCCGGCGATGAAGCCGACCTCGCTGGAGTTGGCTTGTGAAATCCCCGTTGGTCCGGTCAGATAAACGATATGGTTCGCCGCATCCACGCAACTGATGCGTAGCTTCGACGTGCTGAATTGTTCGAAAACCACTAGTTGAATGTCGCCAACCAGCGCCGGATTACCGGTGGGCTCGCCGCACGGGTTGCCTGCGGCTGGGGCGAGGTTCTTCCACGTATTCGCAATCGGGTCCGCCGGGTCGTACTGTAACCGGTCGAAACATTCCCATCCGCTGCCGGTGATATAGACCGAACAGTTGGCATTCGGCGCCTTTGCCGGCGGTGCCGGTGCATTCAAATAGACGGTTTTCGCGATGCGATAATACGCGCCTAAAGCGCCGCCCAAGCGAGGCCGGAGCCGCCGCACGCCGTTGTAAAACAGGTTCTCGAAATACTGTGTGGACGCAGGCAGCGTGGCTTTCCAGATGTTGCCGCTTGTATTGGTCCAGTTCTGGACGCTCACGCCCCCGCTGAAGACGGGTGTTTCGCCTGGATAATTCTGGTAGACAATCTTAAGGGTTGCCGAACCCGAATCGGCGGCAGTCAGCATTTCGGTAGCAGGAAGATAATAAGTGCCCCCGCGGAATTGAACGCTCACCTGGCTCACTCCCGCTTTGTTGGTGGACTGCACCGCTGCGCGAGCACGTTCGAAGGTGGCAAACGGGCCGTCCGTCTTGGCGGAATTGGGAGCGGGAAGCCGGCCGCTCCACGAATCGCTGCCGCCCGGCGCGACGTAGAAGGTCACTGACACCGGCGGCGCAGAACCTTGGATAGTAATGAGCGCCGCGGGTGCTGCACTCGCGCCATTGTACGTTGCCGCTAGCTGGTTGTCACCGCTCTGCGCGCCGGGTGGAATCACGACGTTGAATTGAAATTGACCGGGCGCAACCAGTCCGGCAAACAGCACGGCCGCCGGGAGGCCGCCTATTGTGACGGCTGGTGGTTGCGGAAGAGTTCCCCCTTGCACATTCGACCCGCTGACTAGTGGCGTCGAAGTTGGCCCGAAGCCGTTGGCGTACAGCACCACAATTTCACCGGGCGTGGCGGGTGTCGTCGCATCGGGATAGAGACTGGTTGGGCCGATCAGGCTTCCGTCAGCGTGCGTTGCAGCGGCGTACGGTCCCCCGTTGAACACAAAAAACGATGGCGCGAGCGGTTTCGCCTGCACAGTGAAAGCCGGGCTGGAAACACCGTTGTTGCTGACCTGTACGGCCACCGAGCCCGGCATCGCATCGGGTGGCGTCAGAATATTGATTTGTGTTGGGCTGATGTAGTAGACGAAGGCGCTCTTGCCGTTCACCGTAACACTGACGCCATCAAGGCTGGCGGGCAACTGGTAATTGACGAAATCCGATCCTTGCCAGACGCGCGAATCGCCGGTCTTGGCCAGATTCTGACCCTTCACCTCGACCCAGGTATTCGGGGCGATCACAGCGTTTTCGCCCTCGGCATTCGCCACCAGCGTGATGACTGGAGAGTTCTGAGCCCACGTTACGGGAAGGATCGGCAGAAAGGCAAGAGTCAGCAGCCTTCGAGGGAAATTCATCCCCTCTTGAACAGTCTTCTACGCGAGGAGTTGCTGCACCACACTGCCGTGTACATCGGTGAGCCGGAAATTCCGCCCTTGGAACTTGTAAGTCAGCCGGGTGTGATCGAACCCGAGCAGATGAAGAAGGGTCCCGTGCAGATCATGCACGTGAACGCCGTCCTTCACTACGTTGAAGCCCAATTCGTCGCTCTCGCCGATAGTGATTCCCGGTTTTATACCGCCGCCGGCCAGCCACATGGTGAACGCATTCGGATGATGATCGCGGCCATCCACACCGCCTTGCGCCATCGGCGTTCGTCCGAATTCGCCGCCCCAGATTACCAGCGTGTCGTCCAGCATACCGCGCTGCTTCAGGTCTGCAATCAGGGCCGCGCAAGCCTGGTCCGTATCCTTGCAGTTGATCTTGATGTCCTTCACCAGGGCGCTGTGCTGGTCCCACGCTTCGTGGTAAAGCTGTACGAACCGGACTCCACGTTCCACCAACCGCCGCGCCAGCAGACAATCGTTGGCGAACGAAGGCTTGCCCGGTTCGGCGCCGTACATTTCGAGGACGTGCTTCGGTTCCTTGGAAAGATCCATCAACTCCGGCGCGCTCGATTGCATGCGAAACGCCATTTCGAACGAGTTGATTCTGGTGGCAATTTCCGGATCGCCTACGGTGTCGAGCCGCATCTGATCGAGCCGGCGCACGGAGTCGAGCGAGTCGCGTTGGAGTTCTGTATCCACACCTTTTGGATTCGAGAGGTACAGCACGGGATCGCCGCTGCCCCTGAATTGCACGCCCTGATACACCGTGGGCAAAAAGCCGCTTCCCCAACACGAATTGCCGCCGCTTGGCCCTTTCTTCCCGGAGCTGAAGACAACGAATGCTGGAAGATCCTGCGACTCGCTGCCCAATCCGTACGTTACCCATGCGCCCATGCTCGGCCTGCCGAACTGCTGCGTTCCGGTATTCATGAGCAACTGGCCAGGCGCGTGATTGAACGCGTCGGTGTTCATCGACTTCACAATGGCGATGTCGTCCACAACGTTCGATAGGTGCGGTAGCAATTCGGAAAGCTCGGCGCCGCTCTGGCCGTATTTCGCGAACTTGAACTTCGGACCCAGCAGCTTCGAGTTGGGGTTGATGAATGCGGCCCGATATCCTTTGAGCAATTCCGGTGGCGGCAGCGTTCCGTCGAATTTGGCCAACTGCGGCTTGTAGTCAAACATCTCCAGATGGCTCGGCGCGCCGGCCATGAAAAGGAATATCACGCGCTTTGCCTTGGGCGGGAAATGCGGCTGCTTCGGCGCCAGTGGACTCACCGGCGCAGCGGTCGCGGCACGCGCCTGATCGCCCATCAAATGGCCGAGCGCAATCGCTCCCAGGCCGACGCCGCATTGTTCGAAGAACCAGCGGCGCGCGATCGATTTTGGATTCTGAGAATTCATTGCCTATTCCTTGGTAATCGTTTCGTCCAGATTGAGCAGCACGCGCGACACAACGGTCCACCCTGCAAGCTGTGGCGAGTCTTCTCCGGCCAGATCCGCGGACTTCAATTTGCCGTCCGCGAACCGCTTGGTCTGGCGGTCTAGCAGCCCTAACAATTCTGCCGATTCCTGCGGTGTTGGCATTCGCGACACACAACGCCGGAATGCGTACGTGAGGCGCTGCGCATCCGTCTTGCCGCCATCCTCGAGTACTCGTTTCGCCAGCGCTTTAGACGCTTCCATAAACAGCGGCTCGTTCAATGTGGTTAGCGCCTGTAACGGCGTGTTCGACCGCGAACGTCTCACGCACGCCGCGTCGCCGTTCGGGGCGTCGAAGGTTTGCAGCATCGGGTACGGCACAGACCGGTAGCGGAACGTGTAGACCGCGCGCCGGTATCGATTCGCACCCGTCTCTTCTTTCCAGATCTTCGGCCCATAGCTCACCGGTGGTTGAAACAGAAAGTCCGGAGCCGGCGGATAGACGCTCGGACCGCCGATTGCCGGATTCAGTAGACCGCTTGCGGCCAACGAGATGTCCCGCACCACTTCCGCATCCACCCGGATGCGGGGTCCGCGCGCCAGCAGCCGGTTGTATGGGTCGCGAGCGTAAAGATCCGGCGTGACATTCGACGACTCTCTATAAGTTGCCGATGTCACTATCAACCGGTGCATCGTCTTTAGACTCCAGCCGCGATCCATGAATTCGACGGCCAGCCAATCGAGCAATTCGGGATGTGACGGCGTCTCGCTTTGCGTGCCGAAATCTTCGCTGGTAGCCACAATGCCTGTTCCGAAGTATGACTGCCACATGCGATTGACCATAGTGCGCGCGGTAGTGGGCGCGCTTCTGTCCACCATCCATTTGGCGAAAGTCAATCTGGTGGGAGGTGCGTTCGGCGGCAGCGGATTGAGGAACGCCGGCACGCCCGGAGTGACCGCTTTCAGAGGTTTTAGGAAATCGCCGCGCTGCAGCATGTGTGTTTCCCGCGGAGTGTCACGCGCTTCCAGCACGAGTTGCGAACTGCCTTCCGGGTGTTGTTTCCAAAGCGCCGCGATGGTTTCGTTCTCGTCACGCCATTCGGGGACCGTGGTGCGCCAGTAGCTGAATAGAGCCTGTACCTGCGCGGGAGAGCGCTGTTCGCGCGGAATCGCCAAAATCTCGCGCGCATTCGATGGCAAAGGATCGGCGACCGCATTCGCGGCTGTCGTAATCGAAAGCCGCATACGGCCGAGGTTGTTGTTCTGGTTATCGTCGCTGTTCCAGCCGCCGTGCTTCTGACTCAAGTAAAAGATCAGGATAGTGCCCTTCGGATTCGAAATCGGCTCCTCCGCATCGAACACCGCTTTTCGCGGCTGATTGCGAAGACCGGGACCGGCATCGATACCCCAGGCCGTCTCGTCCTTGCCGTCGATGGCGTATTCAATCGGCCCCGTCACGCGCACCTTCTTGGTCTTGTCGTTGAACATCGGATCGAGCGGTGTCTCGGGTAGATTGATGTCCGCCGTTGCCTTGGCGATTTTGATCCGCGTCACTTTGTCGGGCGCATCGGCCGGCGCAGCTTCCACTTCGAACTCCGTCAGTGCGCCGGTGCCCTTAATCGACCGGCCGGGACCACCCAGCGGCAGGTTCGGATCGTTCATCAACTCGAGACGGAACGCGGCGATATTTTGAACGTCCGTCTTCAGCGTCATCTTCACCCGATGCTTGGTCGGCGCGTAACCCTGGGCGAGAAACGAGCCGTCTTTCATCGGCAGGTATTTCTGTCCACCGTTCGAAATGTCGTCCACTTCCGGCTGCACAACCGTCCACTGCGGCTGATCGTTCTTCACCTGCTCTTCCCAGGCGGCCATGCGCGTTTGCCAATCCGGATTCCGCTCTTGCAGGCTCGCTTCGATTTCTTTCGTCTTGCTGAAGATATCCGCGCGTTTCATCTGCTCTTCGGGAGTGTAGACGGCAACGTTCGCCTCGTGCGAATTGTTGAGGAACGCGAACATCCGGTAATAATCTTCATGCTGAATTGGATCGAACTTGTGCGTGTGGCATTGGGCGCACTGAATGGTGACGCCGAGAATCCCTTTGCCGATCGCTTCCATGCGATCGAACATCGCCTCCATGCGGAACTGTTCGGGATCGACGCCGCCTTCTTCATTGATCATCGAATTTCGCAAGAAGCCGGTGGCCACGAGTTGATCTTGCGTGGCGTTCGGCAACTGATCGCCGGCGATCTGCTGAATGATGAACTGATCGTAAGGCAGGTCGCGATTCATCGCGTTAATCACCCAGTCACGATAGAACCAGACAGACCGCTGTTTGTCCTTTTCAAAGCCGTCGGAATCCGCGTAGCGCGCTGCATCGAGCCAATGCCGGCCCCACCGTTCACCGTAGTGGGGCGATGCCAGCAGCCGGTCCACCTGCTTTTCGTACGCGTTCTTGCTCTTGTCGTTGAGGAACGCATCCACTTCTTCGATGGTCGGCGGAAGGCCGATCAAATCGAGACTCAGCCGTCGCAATAGCGTCACGCGATCCGCTTCCGGCGACGGAGCAAGCCCCTCTTTGTCCAACCGCGCTAGCACGAAGTTGTCGATCGGGTTCCTGCACCAGGCTGCGTTGCTCACCGCCGGCAGTTCGGGACGTTTCGGCGGGATGAAGGCCCAGTGCTTCTTGATTTCCACCGGAGCCGCGGAGATGTTGTCCGGCCAGTTCGCGCCTTGGTCGATCCAGTTCTTGATAACCGCGATCTGTTGCGGCTCTAACTTTCCGCCCATTGGCATGCGCGCCTGATCACCGATGCCGGCCACGCGCTGGTAGAGTGCGCTCTTCGCCGCGTTGCCGGGCTGTATTTCTTTTGATAGAGCGATCTGCTTGGAATCGAGCCGCAGTCCGCCCAATTGAGCTTTCTCGCCATGACAGCCGTAGCACGATTTCCGGAAGATCGGCTGAACGTCTTTCGCGAAATCGATTTTCGCCGCAGGCTCGTCGGCGATACCCGTGGCCAAACCAAAAGACGCGATTGTAACGATTCTAAGTAGGTGCATCGACAAGTCAATTATATGTCGCGGCAACGGACGCTGTGCTGATCCGAATATTCGCATAAAATGGGTCTTTGGCTTAAAAAATATGCCTGTTCGAATGAAAGATATTGCGCAAGAACTTGGAGTATCGGTTGTCACTGTCTCCAAAGTATTGCGGAATCACTCCGATATCAGTCTCGAGACGCGTGAGCGAGTGCTCCGCGCAATGAAAGAGCAGAATTACCGGCCCAATCTGGCCGCGCGCGCTCTGGTCACGGGCCGCAGCTTCATTGTAGGGTTGGTGGTTCCCGATCTGGTTCATCCCTTCTTCGGAGTAGTCGCGAAAGGCTTATCAAAGGCTCTGCGCCTGAAGGATTACAACCTGGTGCTTGCATCGTCGGAAGAAGATCCGGTGCTTGAGCGGGAAGAGATTGAGCAGATGCTGGCACGCCGTGTGGACGCGATTGCCGTGGCATCGTCGCAAACCAGCACCGAGAGTTTTCAGCGCATTGAAGAACACGGTACGCCGTTTATTCTGATCGATCGCAAATTCCCGGGCCTGGAGGCGAACTTCATCGGCGTCGACGACGAAGCTGTCGGGGTGCAGGTGACGGAACATTTGATTCAGGCTGGTTGCCGGCGCATCGCGCACATCGGCGGGCCCGGAGTGAGCACCGCGATCGGACGCCTGGAAGGCTATCGGCGGGCTCTTCAAAATCATGGATTAGAAATCCGGCCCGAGTACATCATCTCGCGCGAGCGGGGCGACGAGGCGTCGGATGCCAGCGGCCGCGAGGCGATGGAGAAGCTGCTGCAACTGAACCCGCGCCCGGACGGTATTTTTTGCTATAACGATCCGACGGCGCTGGGAGCAATGAAGGCGATCCTCGAGGTTGGATTGCGTGTGCCTGAAGACATCGCCGTAGCCGGTTGCGGCAATGTACAGTATTCAGACTTTTTGCGTGTGCCTTTGACGAGCATCGATCAGGACAGCGAATCGATTGGCGCGCATGCGGCGGAACTCGCGCTGGCGCTGATTGAATCGAAAACGCCGCCGGCCGCGAGGACGATTATGGTGGTACCGAAACTGGTGGTCCGCGATTCCACGCGGCGCACGTCATGATGTATATCAGGTATGCGCCTCTTATTCTGTGCCCTGTCTCTTTGCGTCACCGCCTTTTGCCAGCGCGATAATGGCCCGCAACCAACAGCGATTGATCCGGGGAGCGCTACCAAAGCGCCTTCAGACGCCATTGTTCTCTTTGACGGTAAAGATATGTCGCACTGGGTGACGATCGACGGCAAACCGGCGGGGTGTATCGTCGCCGATGGAGTCATGAATTGCAAGAGCGGCGTTGGCAGCATCTATACAATGGCGAAGATCGGCAGCATGCAACTGCATCTGGAGTTCGCCGTGCCGTACATGCCGGAGCAGCATGGCCAACTGCGCGGCAACAGCGGCGTGCTGCTGCAATCCCGTTCGGAAATTCAGGTGCTCGATTCCTACAACAATCCGACGTATGCGAACGGCAGTCTCGGGGCTTTGTACGGAGAGTACGCGCCGCTGGTGAATGCCGCGCGTCCGCCCACGGAATGGGAAACTTACGACATCATCTTCCACCAACCTCAATGCGACGCCGAGGGTAAGGTAGCGAAGAAAGGAACGGTCACGGTGATTCTGAACGGCGTGCTCGTGCAGGACCACGTGACCATCAACAAGACGGATCAGGGCTGCGGCGCTGCTCCGCTGATGTTGCAGGACCACAGCGGCTTCAAGGGCTCACCAGTGACTACCATGAAATTCCGTAACATCTGGTATCGCCCGCTCGAAGATGAGAAATAGCTCAGCGCCGTTTTGTGATTGTCACCGTTGCGCTGGCGGACGCAGATGTGTCGGCCGCGCTCACTGCGGTTACGGTTACTGAACTCGGCGATGGCACGGCGGTCGGAGCCGTGTACAGGCCGCCCGTTGTAATCGTGCCGACGGTGGAATTTCCGTTTGCCACTCCGTTCACTTTCCAAGTCACGCTGTGATTCGTCGAGTTCTGAACCGTAGCGGTGAACTGGTGTGTTTGTCTGATGGCGACGGAGGCGGTTTTCGGAGAGATTGTCACTTTAACGGGCAAAGGCGCGGTGATGGTAACTATGGCCGTCCCTATTGCCGTCGGAGCGATTAAGCTCGTCGCCTGAACGGTGACGGTTGCGGGCGAAGGAACGACGGCGGGTGTGGTGTACTGGCCGGTGGACGTGATCCATCCCGTTGTCATACTGCCGCCGTTCACCCCATTTACGGACCAGGAAACCGATTGATCCGCGGCATTGAAAACTGTGGCGGAAAACTGCTGCATGGCATTGATGTTGACGCTGGCCGAGGCCGGTGCGACGGTTACGTACACGCTGGTCTGTTTCGCCTGGCCGGAATCCGGATTGACCATCAAGGCGGATTCATCGACTGCCTCGAAGTCCGATCCGTGAACTAATCCCAGATTGTGGAGGTCCGAATTGTCCCAACGCGAATCTGGCGCTCCTGATATGTACCAGGCCGAGCCGTTGTCCGCGAGGAGGATGCCGTACTTCTGCATGGCCTTCAAGATGATCTGGTTCGTAGGCGAAAACGTGCTGATGTTAAAGCTGGCGTGAAGGCGGAAGCGCTGCCCCATGGGAGGATACTGTGTTCCTGTGAGTGACGAGGCTTCGTGCCGCGCCGGCCAGATGTAGGTATTACGCGTGCGTGGGACGGTGAACCGGATGGCATGGCGGATCACGCCGGCTGCGATTTCATCGTAGCGGAGAAGACCGGGGAAGATCGGCAGTCCGGCGGCGTCGGCGGAGGTCCAGGTGGCTGGACGCAGAGCATCGGAGAGCAGGTTAAAAATCGCGCCCGATCCGGCGGTCCATGAGGCGGTCTGCGGTGTCGCATTATACAGTTCGTAGAGAATGCAGTGATCGGTGTCGATGGCAATTGCGTGCCGGTCGCCCGTGCTCTGGCTGCCGCCTTCGATGGGTGCATTGAGCGGAACGGCGTAAGGCCCGGGATCGCTTTCGTCGGCGTATTGGAAGCTGACGGGATATTTCGTCTGCGTTCCGGGGACGGTGACGAACGGGATTCCGATTGGCGCTCCCGAGTAGAGACCCGAACCGAAATCCGGATGGACGGAGGTCGAGGCGCCGATGGTGGTGACGTAGGCGGCCGAGTTCGCGTCGAGCGGGAGTTGATCGATCGGGGTGTTCCAGATGTTGTCGGCGGGGAGGACTGTGCAGTTGCCGACAGTGGGGGCCTGGGCGGCTAGCGGCACGGCTACGGCCACGCACAGGAAAAGTGAGGCATATCGCATATTGGTACTACATAGTATCAAAGTACTAGAACTAAATAGCAATCAGGTGGATCACTCGAGGGGCTGCGGGAAATGCTGTATTTGCCTTGCGTTATCCTAAGATCTGAACGGTGTAAAGTATCCGATGACTGTGACGATTGAGGTGCCGCCGGATATTGAAGCTGACTTGGTCGCCCAAGCTCAGGCTCAGGGTTTAGGCCTGCCCGAATACGTGGAGCATCTCTTACGAGACCAAGTCGCTGTCAGCGCGGGCTCTTCTCTGATGCCAGCACAGCGCGCGACGGGATGGCTTGAATCCGTGAAAGGCCTTCCTCACACTCCGCCTCTTTCTGATGAGGCGATTAGCCGCGAAAACCTCTATGGCGATCGCGAGTAGGTGTGAGTGTTCTCGCCGATACCAATATTCTCCTTCGCCGTGCGGTTTGGGCCCCAGCTACCACTCCAAGAGGATCAACCCGGAGACGAAGGAAAAGTGATGATCGCGA
>Ga0105237_10002200_pt1 | contig 24430 bp, 18 predicted proteins | sample KBSC24metaG_FD_81520 | JGI IMG/M metagenome (GOLD analysis project Ga0105237, IMG submission 81520) | Corn rhizosphere microbial communities from Kellogg Biological Station, Michigan, USA - KBS C2-4 metaG | ecosystem: Host-associated > Plants > Roots > Rhizosphere > Soil | place: Michigan, USA...
CATGCGGTACTTCCAACCCGATCACGGCAACCCCTATTCTTTTGCAGGATATTGCTTTACGCAAGCCGGTCGCCACGATTTTGGCGAAGATTTGCAGACCGGTATAGGTTTCATCATCGATATCGAAGATATAATCCACTTCCTTTTTAGGGATCACCAGCACATGTCCTTCGGCAAGCGGACTGATATCCAAAAAGGCCAAAAACTGATCCGTTTCAGCTACTTTATATGCGGGAATTTCACCGGCTACTATTTTTGAGAAAATGCTCATGTTATGGTTGATTAAGTTGGATTGAGTTGAATGGTTGATTAGGTTTTGAAAAGTTTAACTACTTAACTCAATCAACCATTCAACTCAATCAACTAACGACTTATCTCCAGTATCTCAAATTCCATTTTACCGGCGGGTACAGTAATTTCGGTTGTTTCGCCTACTTTTTTGCCTAATAAACCTTTGGCAATCGGCGAGGCTACAGATATCTTACCTGATTTCAGATCGGCTTCGCTTTCAGATACCAGCTGGTAGCTCATGGTAGCGCCGTTTTTTACGTTTCTTATTTTAACAATGGACAAAGCCAGCACTTTTGACGCGTCAAGTTTTGACTCATCAAGTAAACGCGCATTGGCCAGCAATTCCTGCATTTGCGAAATCTTGGCCTCGTGCAGTCCTTGTGCTTCTTTTGCGGCGTCATATTCTGCGTTTTCAGAAAGATCGCCTTTATCCCTTGCCTCGGCAATTGCTTTAGATATATTTGATCTGCCTGTTGTTTTTAATTGTTGTAATTCCTCTTTTAACTTCTCTAAACCATCTTTGGTATAGTATGCTACATCTGCCATAAATCACCTCGTCTTAATAAATTATTTTATAATCGGTACCAAAAAAAACCGCCCTTCTCATGAAGAAGGACGCATCTGCTTTAAAAACAAACAAGACTATATGGGCCGGTGCCTACATAGTCTTGTTTCACAGTAAAACGAAGATAAGTGAATTAAGTTTTAATATCAAAATATTTTAGCCGATTAAATTTGACCCGGTATTCAAACCTCAAAAACTCAGCTTGCTCAATTTTTCGGCCATTACCTCGCTTATTCGCCTATAGGAATCAAAGGTCCAGCCGGCCACGTGCGGCGTAAGGATCACTTTGCCCGATTGCTTCAATTCTTCAAACCATTTCTGTTCGCCTAGCGCCGGAAACTTTTCTACTTCGAGCACATCAAGCCCGGCGCCTAATATTTTACCCTGTTTAATACCATTCAGCACTGCCTGCGTTTTCACCACTTTTCCGCGCGAAGTATTGAGTAAAAAGATGGGTTTTTTGAAATGGAACAGGTATTCGTCGTTCACCAATCCATTGGTTTCGGCAGTCAATGGCACGTGGAAACTTACTACATCACTGTGCTTCACAATTTCCTCCATGCTTACCTCACGAACATACTGATCGCTGAACCCGGTTTTATATTTGTCATAAGCGATGACATTTACCCCAAAGCCCGAAAGCTTGCTGGCAAAACTATGTCCCATAAAACCGTAACCGATGATCCCTACAGTTTTGCCCTTCAATTCATATCCCCTGTTAGCTTCACGCTTCCAAATTCCTGCCCTCACCTCTGCATCAGCACGGTTAAAATTATTCATCAGGCTAAGCAATAACCCTACGGCATGTTCGCCTACTGCATCCATATTGCCCTCTGGCGCGTTAATTAATACGACACCCTTTTCTTTGGCATAAGCCTCATCGATATTATCCATGCCTGCACCCGCACGGCAAATAAACCGCAAGTTCGTGGCAATATCCAGCACCTTCCTGTCAACCAGGAATTTTGAGCGGATCACCAGCCCTTCATACCCGCCAATGACCTCATACGCCTGTTCAGGTTTGATGGTAGGCTCATAGTCGCAATGATAACCCAAAGTCTCCGATTGTTGGATAAAGATGGGGTGGATATCATCGACAATTAATATATTCTTTTTCATTCAGGTTACAAACATATTGATACGAAAGGAATATTAAAGTGAATTAATGAAAACGACTGCAAATTCAATTAAATTTATGGTATAAATTTCATCCGATGTATAAGCCTATAACCTTGATCCCCTGTTTTGTCTTAACTATGCTTATAAATGCTGTGTTTACCCAGGATCAAGTAAAGACAGCGCAAGATGAGTACAGTAAAAAGGATACTAAAACTTATGATATTAAATCACTTGATGGTCAAAATCAAAAGATTCATATCGTGCCCGATTATCCGAAGCATATTCTCAGAATGAGTTGTTTGAAGGATACGATAAGTATAATCGATTACTGGGGTACTCCGGCGGATATCCATGTGTTAAATGATAATTTTATTGAGTTAGACTATGGGGTTAGAGGCGGGTCAGATTTGAGTTTGGGTAACATGATTATCCTATGTATAGATAAAAATAAGTTATATGAAGCGATGCATGTTTTAAGGCATATGGATTCTGAAACAAGTTATATGATCGATTCTAAAAAATTCCATTATCGTAGCAATTACAATATAAAAGTGACTTTAAGCGGAAACAGCAAAAGCAACTATAAACTAAATGTAAATGTTCACGATTACGTGAAATCAACGTCTGAACCCGACGGGAATTATAATTATGACAATATGAGTATTTTGAGTTTTGATGCAGACAAAAATGTTTTTTACTGTGTAAAAGATGATTTGTATGGCACCTTCAAGCTATATCATAATGGACGACATAACAAAACTAAACAAAATATCAGGGGTGATTTTCCAGTGATTATTTTAGGGAAAGAGTTTTATTACTTTATAAAAGATGGATGGTACACCCGGGGGCAGAACGATCAGTTAGATGGCTACACATCGAGGACAACGAAGTAGTCCATTCCGTTGTATTTCCCTTACTGACAGCTACCTGGATTTCAACACAATTGCGCCTGCTAATATAAATGGTTTTAACTTTTTGTAAGGGATAAGCCAATCCCGCTCCGGCTCAAAATTTCTGACTGCATGAGCCAGGGTGGGTTCAGTAGTAATAATTACCCCCTTATCTGTAAATATATAGTTACTCAATAATCTTTCCATTGTTATATCCTCTACGGATTGATCCAGATCCTGGTAAATATCATCTGTATTTACATCCTGTCCGACATAGCCGTCCATTTCATTACTCTTCTCTTTTTTATTCTCCCTGGCGGCTTCAATACCACTTTTATCTTGAGCGATGCGCTTTTTTAACAGTTTCTTGTAACTGGTATATATCCAATTTAAACCTGCGGAATTTATTTCCGAGGTAAGCAGATGGGCTTTGCCGGTATATATATCTAATGTAAGTGATTGTTTTTCTTCATCCGGATAAGCGCCCATGGTTTCATAATATAATCGTAGTGATACCACATCTTTATTGATATAGGTGATGCCATAATTAAATGACGTGATCCCCGTGCCGTTATTTTGATAGCGGCTTATCACAGTATCCAAACGGTCGCCAAAAAATAAACTGGTATCACATAGCGCTTTCTTTAATCCGGGGTATTTATCGGACACCACAGGGATCATCAGGCTGTCAGTTTGGGTCTGATATTTAATTACAACCTTTTTTGTAGTGAGGATATTGCGATAATCGGTGATTGATTTTTGTTGAGCAAAGCCATATTGAAAAATGAAAGCAAATCCAATTAAAAGTAAAACATTCTTCATCTGTTCGCAACGATCCTATTAGTCAAATTAACAAAATCCCCTACACTTAATCTTTCCGCGCGTAGGTCAAGCATCGGCTCATCGGTCATTTTCTCTTTATTGATCAATGAGGATAGTGCATTTCTTAATGTCTTACGCCGCTGATTAAACCCGGCTTTTACTACCTGCCAGAAAAGTTTTTCATCACAATCCAATTCCCCGGTTTCATTACGGGTAAGCCTGATCACTGCCGACAGCACCTTTGGCGGCGGATTAAAAACGCCCGCCTTTACCGTAAACAAATATTCTACTTTATAATAAGCCTGCAAAAAAACACTAAGGATACCATACTCCTTGCTACCTGCTTTAGCCGAACAACGCTCGGCAACTTCTTTTTGGAACATGCCTACCACTTCAACCACCTGCTGCCGGTTATCCAGCACCTTAAACAATATCTGCGATGAAATATTGTAGGGGAAATTGCCGATAATGCCGAATGGCTCCTTAAAGACAGCGCTAAAATCCATCTCTAAAAAATCATTGTTGATCAGCCGCTCGCCCAATTGCGGGTATTTTTTTTGGAGAAACTGGTAGGATTCAGTATCGATATCGATCAGGTAAGTTTGCAGCTCAGGTTTTTGCAGCAGGAAATCGGATAAAATCCCCATGCCGGGACCGACCTCAAGCACCTGGCTGTACTTATTTTCGGGCCGCAGACTGTCAACTATCTTGGCGGCTATATTTTTATCAGTAAGAAAATGCTGACCCAGGTGTTTTTTTGCTCTTACCAACGACATTATTTCATTCAATTATTTGCGCAAATTACGTCATATTTGTCCTTTAGTCTGGAATTATAAACCTAAAATCTTTTATTTGTATGTTTGGGCTTCGTTGTTGGAAAGTTGAAAGGTTGCAAAGTTGTAATGTTATACCATCAGTGAAATCAAAAATAAATCGGTGAAACTAAGCGTAGCTGTCTCATAAACACCAATAAAAAATGAACACTACGTGAATAATCATAACACAATGAGCGATAAACTTAAAATAGGTATCAGTATAGGCGACGTAAACGGGATTGGGCTGGAGATCATTATCAAAACGCTTATTGATAACCATATCTATGATTACTGCACACCCATTGTTTATGGCCACACCAAGGTCGCCTCGTTTCATCGCCGTGCTATCAATGCAGGTGAACTGAATTTTCATGTGATCAATCATCCGTCACACGCCCAGCCAAGGAAAGCCAACATGATCAATTGCTGGGAAGAAGATGTGAAAATAGACCTCGGCACCATCAACGAGATCGGCGGCAAATATGCTTTGTTATCCCTGCAACGCGCAACCACCGACCTGGTTAATGGTGACATTGACGCGCTGGTTACCGCGCCTATTAACAAGGACAATATCCAAAGCGACGAATTCCGCTTCCCAGGGCATACCGAATATCTTCAGGAACGGGCAGGCGCTGCTGAATCGCTGATGTTTTTGGTAAGCGATACCCTTCGTGTGGGTGTAGTAACAGGACATATCCCATTGAATAAGGTGGCTGAAACCGTTACTACCGAAAAGATATTGGCCAAGCTTAAACTGATGGATACAAGCCTACGCCAGGACTTTTGGATACGCAAACCAAGGATAGCCGTTTTAGGCCTGAACCCCCATGCGGGTGATAACGGCCTTATCGGATCGGAAGAAAAAGACACCGTCATACCGGCCATTGAAGAAGCAAGGAATAATGATATTATGGCATTCGGCCCTTATCCGGCTGACGGTTTCTTCGCCAATGGCGCTTATATGCAGTTTGATGCCGTGCTCGCGATGTACCACGACCAGGGCTTGATCCCTTTCAAACAGATCGCTTTTGAATCGGGGGTTAATTTCACTGCCGGCCTGAACTTTGTGCGCACCTCACCCGATCATGGTACAGCCTATGATATTGCCGGAAAAAACGAGGCCTCGGAGATATCATTCCGCGAGGCATTGTTTGCTGCTACGCATATTGTAAAGCGCCGCCGCGAAACAGCCGTGCTAACCGAAAACCCGCTAATAATCGCCAAATTGAGTCGCGACAGGGACTAAAACCACGTCAAATTTTCACTTTTCTGCGCTTTTCAAAACCTCATTTTGCCGTTTCCCTGAAACAGTTGAAACCGAAATGCGTAAAATAAAATGATCCGCATGCCATTATTGTGACATGCGGATCATTTAAAAACTACGAATTATGCTTCTCATGTTTTTCAGCTGCTTCGATAAAGCACTTGCATAAATTACTTACCATGTGCCGCATCAGAAACATCTTTCCATTCTGCGAAGCTGGCCAAACGATTTTCGTAATTTTGCTTAACTGCCGGATAGGCTATTTTGCCTAAAAGCAATCTCAAAGGAGGACTAGCTGAATCAACGAGTTTGATAACAGCGTCAACTGTGGCCTCTGGTTTACCCCAGGTATCAGGTGTAGCGCCTTCAAGGAAAGCCTTTTTCAACGGAGCATAAACTTCCGTTTGTTCTGTCTGAATAGCTGATGCACCGGCCCAGTCCGTTGAAAAGCCATTTGGCTCTATCAAAGAAACTTTGATGCCAAAGCCAGCCACTTCAGTTGCCAGTGTTTCAGTCAGTCCTTCAACCGCAAATTTGGATGCATTATATAGTCCGAGCACTGGTAGTGTTATCAAACCCAGGAAGCTGGAAACCTGTATGATGTGACCGCTTTTTTGTTCCCTCATGACCGGAAGTACCGCCTGCGTTACCCAGAGTACCCCAAAAAAGTTAGTCTCGATCTGCTCTCTTGCTTCCTGCTCGGTAGTTTCTTCTATCGCACCAAATAAGCCGTAGCCGGCATTGTTGATCAATACATCAATTCTTCCGAAATGATCTTTGGCCTGTTTAACTGCCTGGAAGCTTTCCTCCCGGCTGTTTACATCTAATTTTATAGGAAGCACGGCATCACCATACTTCTCTACCAGGTCATTAAGATGATCCAGGTTCCTTGCGGTTGCAGCTACCTTGTCGCCGCGTTTTAAAAATGCCTCGGCCCATAGTTTACCAAACCCGCGCGAAGCGCCTGTTATTAAAAATACTTTTGATGTATTTGCGGCATCTCCTGTTTTGTTCGTTTCCATTGTTTTTTTTTTAATTGTTCTGTTTATAATGAATGTATTGTTGTGTATTCTGTGTTGTCAGTATTAAGGTGATATTTGGATATGATTGTACCTACCTACATGTAAGTATATAATTGAATCAAATTTTTTTATTCCTCCTTTAATGAATTTCTCAAACGATTAATTACCTGGTGAAAATAATCTGTCCCGATCATTCGCCCAATTAGCAGGGAACCGGGAAGGCCAGCCATCCACATCGCCGCCATTTCTTCCGCACTCCCTTTAAACATGAATTCTTTTGATTGCAACCCCTCGTTAAAAACATCTGCGAGCCATTTGGTTACCACTGTACAGTATGCGCTTGAAGCTTTACGGATCGGCTCAGAAGCATCATTAAAGGATATTTCAAAAGTGCTGATCACGCAAAGTTTTTTACCATCGTTAAAATAATGGGTATAAAGGTTTAACATGGCTTCCGCTCTTTCTGTTGGGGTTTGAAAGGTTAAATTTTTCGCAAAAGCATTAAAATCTTGTCGGTCTTTTTCAATAACGGCTAAAGCCAGATCCTCCTTTGAAGGGAAATAATGATGGATGGAAGCATTCTTGATATTAAGCTCGGTGGCAATCATTTTATAGTTAAATGAATGATAGCCTATAGCCTGCATATAATTCTTTCCTAAATCCAGTATCTTGTCTCTTGTGCTCATTGCCCGATAAATTATAATGACAGGGCAAATGTATATACCTACATGCAGGTAGGCAAATTTATTTCTACCTCTTTAATTTTTATTGCTTTTACATGACTATTCCTTCAATTTAGTTGTGGTAAAGGCGGCTCAGAGTTTCTCTTGAAACACCCAGATAGGCTGCGATCAGGTTTTTCGGCACAACATTATAGAGTTCAGGATAAAGCTTTAAAAGTTCTTCATACCGGTGTTTGGCGTCATTATTCATAAATGACAGCAGCCTTTTTTGAGCAGCCACGTATCCTTTATTGGTACGCCATCTAAAAAAATGCTCCACCTGGTGAATCTCGTTGCAAAGTTTCTCCCGGTCACCGTTCGCCAGGCACAGCACCTCTGCGTCAGTGATACAGTCTATGTTAATGGTCGCTTGGGTATGATTATAAAGCGCGTTGAAATCAGATGCCCACCAGGTAGGCATAGCGAACTGAAGAATAAACATCTTCAGTTCATCATTGATATAGAAGCTTTTCAGGCAACCGGAAAGTACAAAATATTCACAATTTACCGGGTCGCCCGCTGTTATAATCGACTGGCCCTTTTTAAATGATTGGTATTTAAAATGCGAAAAGAAATATTCAAACTGCTCATCAGTCAATATCGCCATTTTAGCCACATGAGCCTTTAATATTTCTTTAGCTTCCATTGATGATGTCAATTAATACCATTAACCGTTTTGAAAGTCAAAAGGTCTTTGAGCAAAATTATAAATATTCAAGATTTCTTTACCCTCCGGCGATTTATAATTAACAACGGATTTTTACAACCTGATTTTCGGAATAAACAGGTTTGGGTTTTATAAAAAGAAAACGATCACTCAATTAACCTTACGGTTGATCCACAAAAACTTCCATCATGATACCGTCTTCAGTTATTGCAATTTGTCCAGCAAAGCTGTTTTACGACTGCTCAGGGTATTTTTATCGCTTTTTAGCAATTCAAGTACTACAATATCATTATTGCCTTTTTTAAGCCACTCGGCAGGCAAATAAAGTGTTTGCTGCGGACCCACCGACCAGTACCTGCCTAAATTATGCCCATTCACCCAAACCACGCCCTTCCCCCATTTGCTCATATCCAAATAAGTGTCCGCAACTATTGAAAGATGGAAAGTGCCTTTTCTGACTAAAGGTGTATTGATAGCTTTTTCAGTTTTTTTGTAAGCAAGGCCACTAACCTGGTTAAATGGCAAACGGTACATGGCCCAGTTGTCAACATTTTTATTATCAAACGTTACCGCTTCTGTTATCCCCTTTTTATTTTTAAGTAAGTATGGCCCAAAATTTATACGGCCCAGGTTTTCGACCAAAATATCCAGTCTGACCTTGCCCGCAGGCAAAGTAAGTTTGATACTATCCTGGTTATGCCGGCGATCAAGTATACCAACCCGTTTGCCGTTTATCATGATAACAGCATAATCACGCAATTCATTAAGCTTAAGTATGCCGGTTTTGCCACCGGTTATGATGCTATGATATAATACAAACCCATAATCTTGGTTCAGATCTTCAAAAGTTAAAGGTATTTTATTAACAACGGGTTTGGGTAAAATGTCCAATATTCCGGCTGCCTGATCTAACTTAATATTATTTATTGCGATCGTGGTCTTAGCGGGTGGTACCGGGGGCAACGTTTGACCGGAAGGTAAATGTTTTGAGATCGCCTGCCTGAATAGCATGAACTTTCTTGTCGGGTTACCGGCTTCGTCCAAAGGCGCGTTATAATCGTAACTGCTTGTTTGCGGCTCAAATGGGTTTTGATCGTTAAAATTGGCGCCATTCATAAACCCGCGTGTAGTACCGCCATGAAACATGTACATGTTTATGGATATTCCGGCTGATAAAACAATGTCTAATTTGCGTGCGTAAAGTTCGGCAGAAAGTGTATGATGTGCCGTTCCCCACCAGTCGAACCAGGCAGGATACCATTCGGCAATATAAAATGGTCCTTTGCCGTCATGGTTTTCACTGATCAGCTTTTTTACCTTTAATGGATCATCAATTGCATTAATGGCAGGCAACAGTCCGGGCAAGTGACCGTTTGCAATTGCTGCCGGGGGGTCGCAGGTATATAACAAACCGTCAAAACCAGCTTCCTTAAATAACCGCTGATTAATAGCCAAGTATTCCTTATCACTACCGTAAGAGCCGTATTCGTTTTCAATTTGCACCATTAAAATATTACCACCATGATTGACCTGCAATGGGGCCAGTTGCTTGCCAATTGCTTTAATGTAGGTTTCATATTCTTTCAGGTATTTTTCTTCTTTACTGCGTACCACCAACCCCTTTTCATTTTGCAACCAATAGGGATAACCTCCGAATTCCCATTCGGCGCATACATATGGGCTTGGCCTTAGTATCACCCACAATCCTTCTTCCTTTGCTATTTTAACGAATTCCGCCACATCGTTATTCCCGCTGAAATCAAACTTGCCTTTCTGGGGTTCATGCAAATTCCAGAACACATAGGTACCTATCGTATTCAGGCCCATAGCTTTTGCCATTTTCATCCGGGCACGCCAAGCCTCCCGGGGTACGCGTGGATAATGCATTTCACCGGAGATCATTTGAAATGGCTTCCCATCCAGCATAAACGATGAATCACTCAATGTGAAAGAGTGAGTCGCATTTTGTGCTTTAAGGGCAAAATTTAAAAGAAGAATAAAAGATAATAGCAGTGCTTTTTTAATAGTCATGTTAGGTAGTGATATATAATATAAAAGTATTACTGAGTATTCTATTGAATAATTCCGGTTAGAGTAGTGATTGACCTGGCCTTAATCGAAACTGCGCTGCCTGCAACATTAGGAGTTTCCGCATGCAGGTCTGCCGACGCAGATGTTATAAATATCCGGGCGTTTGCAATTTTATTGCCGCCCGTATTTAACCGGACAATTACATTTTCGTCATTGTTGTTAACAGCGACCACCGTAAGGTTCTTTCCATCTTTAAAGGCAGAAATAAGCAATGGATTTTTTAACGATGATTCTCCTGTAATATTCGCGTCAACCCGTATTGCACCCGGCCTGATAAACCTGCTGTAATTTCCCATAGCCCACAGCATTTTGCTGGCATAGTAATTACCATCGGTTTTGTTTTTATCTACATAAATAAGCCCGTCTTTATAATCAAATGCCGAAATGGCCGTCCACCAATGCCAGGCCGATGCGTTGGCTGCCGTTAAATCCGTGTGAATAACCTTTGCCAGGTATAAAGCTGCATCAATGCCCAGGTCGCGCTTGTTGCCGTCAATTTCACCGCTGTTGTTACCAAGAATGCAATATTCCGATTGCCAAAAAGACAATCCATTAACATCATTAATATTTTGAGCAAGTAGCTGCCTCGATTTTATGGCTGATGAAATGGGCGAAGTTGTAAAGTAGCTATGACCCATGATTGTTTTCTTTACAGATTTCAGATCACCGATATAGTCGGGCGAGCCTTGCTTAAAAAAATCATCAACCTGGTTCCCCTTACCCGGTTTATCCACAGGCGAAAACAGGTAAACAAGGCTACCAGCTTCAGCTACCACTATTTTTGACGGAACATTTTTTCTTGAAAAATTCGTATCGATACACCTTACCAATCCGGCAATTTCGCTGTTTTTATATGGACATCCTTCCTGGCCGCCATCGCTCCAATCCCATTGAGGTTCATTCACCGGGCTCACGTAATCCAGGGTGATCCCGCTGAGCTTTTTGATCTCTTTTTCAACCGTGGAGAGATACTCTGCAAAGGCGCCATACTTATCGGCTGCTATATTTGATTTTCCGGCCGTAGCATAAGCCTTGCCGTTGAGTGTAAAATTTACTGGCGGACTATTTACAAACCCGAGGAATTCCTTAACACCGCGCTTTTTGGCAGTGGAAAGAAACCACATTTGTCCGGCCTGCTTTTTCCAGTTGTAACTGCCATCGGGGTTTAAAAAGGACTCTGCCCTGCGCCATTCGTCTTTAATACCGCTCTTTTCGGCCTGGTCTGCACTGCCTGCCCCGATATTAAATCGCCATAAAGAAAGCGCGATCCCTTTAGGCGAACCATCATTGAGCGTATCGCTGCTAAAAAGCAAGTCAGCAATCTTATTCTTTTTTTCTTTTGGCCAGTTGCCAACGAACTGGCACGACCATGCATCCGACGCACCAAAATTATCGATACGCTGAAATGTTTTTGACAAATCGATATTCACCAAAACCACGCTGTCCTGGCTTTTCGCAAAACCGCAACAGAGCATTAAGGGCGCAATTACCGCGATAACCTTTTTTATAAAAATATTTATCATTATGCTTAAAAAACATGATATCACAGTTATTTGCGCTGTGATACGCCTTTTTATATTATTGTTGAACGATTTGCCATTCCTGGTTAGCCGCGCTGCTCCATGTCCATTGTATGATACCGGCACCGTTTGCTGTTGAGGCGCTGTTTACATCAAGCACCAAACCACTATTCCGGTTGGCAACTTTATAAATACCGGTTGATAATGAAGTAAGCTGCCACTGCTGGTTGTTTCCCCCATTCCATGGCCATTGAATAATGCCTGCACCGACGGTTGTAGCTGCGCCGTTTACATCAAGTGCCTCGCCACTGTTCCTGTTGGTTATTTTGTAATAGCCACTCCCGTTATCGCTAATTACCCATTGTTGATTATTGCCACCGTTTTGCGGCCACTGAATAATAGCAGCACCGTTGGCAGTAGAGGCCCCGTTTACATCAAGCGCTTCGCTGCTGTTAATATTCAGGAAACGGTAATAAGCACCTGGATAAAACACATCGGTGCCACCAGTGCCTACACCCCAGGCGTATTTAAGCCTGCTTAATCCTGATGGGTTGGTTGTACTTACTGCGGTCCCGCTAAGTGATTGAATAGCATAACTATCACCATTGCGGATGCCGGGCCAGTAAACGGTGCCCATTCCCAGGGCTCTCACTTCGTTAGTCAAACCTTGTATGTAAGCATTATCGGCACTGCCGCCTATCGCGCCGGTATAATTTATACCGCTATTCATCGTATCGCCAAATTCGGTGAGTACCGCCCGGCTTCCGTAGTTGCCCACATTAGCCTTTAATCTGCTTTCCCATTGTGCAGCGGTGGTTAGCGTACCGTTACTAAAGAAGGTATAGTCATGGATCGATAACAAGCAGTTTGTAAAACGGCTGTCGGCCCCCACGCCTGTAATATCTTGTGCATAAGAAGTACCGTCAATCAGGATATGGCCTTGTGATACCGATGGGTATGTATTGAGCCATTGCGCACAAATGGCTGTCCAGGCTGATAACGTATAGCCATGAGGTTCGTTAAATATTTCAAAAAAAACATGTGGGTTACTGTTGTATTTATTTACAACAATCTGCCACATCGACCAAAACTGGGTAGTATTGTCGATTTGACCATCTTTTGAGGAAGCTCCCTCCCAGTAACCCAATATAACATTCATACCGTTGCTTACCGCTGCGTCAATAACACCTGTATAAGAGTTCCACCACGCTGATGACACAGTGGAATAGTTAACTGGAATACGGATAGTATTAGCCCCGGTATTGGTTTGTATCCCTGAAAGTATAGCGGTAGCTTTTGTAGTTACCGTGGCGTAACTATCTGATGAGGTTAAGCCGCTTAAAACCAATATGCCATCGCTGAAATTGTCTCCATCGCATGCCCAATTCACCCCCTTGAGCGAATCAGCGGGCACAGCGGGGAATGTTCCGACATTTGAAGATAAAGTATCCTGTTTTGCGGGCACTGTGCTTTTTTGAACAGTTTCTTTTTTACACGCTGTGATCGAAACCCCGGCACATAAAATCAGGAAACAAATCCATCGCATATTTTTTAAATATTGCATATTAATTTGGCCAAAAAAGGATTATAAGGGAGCTGTGAGCACTCCCTTATACCCTGATGATTGATATGCTGCTTAGTATCCGGTGTTTTGCTTAAGCTGCCCGTTTGATGCCTGAATTTCTGACAGAGGTATAGGCAACCAGTATTCCTGATCCTTAAACGTTCGACTGGTAAGCGCCACCTTTTGTGCATAGTTGTAACCAGTTGGGCTACCACTACTTACAGTAACCGCAACACCATATGCAGGTACATTTTCGGTTTGTGAAGCAATTTTCCACCTCCGCACATCATAGAAACGATGTTCTTCAAAAGCAAGCTCAACCCTTCTTTCATACCTGATTGCCTTTTGCATTTCGCTTTGAGATAATCCTGCTAAAGCCGGCATATTTACTGAAGCCCGCGCCCTTACAGCATTAATAGCCTGGTAAACGCTTGCGTCTGGCCCAACTGCTTCATTTTGCGCCTCAGCATAGTTTAGCAGGATCTCAGCATACCTGAAATAGATCCAGGGCTGTGCACCGGCAACGCTCCAGGGGTTATCAATGGGATAGCTATCATTCATAAATTTCCGCAGATAGTATCCGGTAAGACTGGTATTCCAGTTTGACGGGCCCTGGTTACTATCCTTGCCACCAGGTAAAAAAATATCAACGGTACTATTCCGGTAAGGCGCTTTATTATATAAAATGGTAGCATAAAAACGCGGGTCGCGGTTAACATATGGATCCTGGGCATTGTAACCGGAAGAAGCATCCGTTATTGGCTTGCCATTGGCCATTTCATAATCATCTACCAAATTCTGCAAGGGCGTATTACCACCCCAGCCATTATAACCATTCGGCCCGTTGGCTATTTCCAAACGTGTATGGGGCGCGGTATTCGGAAAGTAAAGTCTTTCAAAAATTATTTCATTGCTGTTCGGGTTTAGAAACAATTGGCTGTATCCACCCTGGTCAAGATTGTATTTGCCCAAATCCATAACTGCTTTGGCAGCTGCAGCAGCATCCGCCCACGTACCAACGTTATATAACGGACTAGCTGCATAAAGTAACAACCTGGATTTTACAGCCAGGGCCGCACCTTTAGTAGCTCTGCCCAAAGCCCAGGTGGAACTATTATCCAGGGGAAGTTTTGAAGCAGCGTCATCTAATTGAGCAGTAGCATAAGCTATAGATGCCGCAAGCGTAGCCCGGTTGAAAAGGCTTGGGTCCTGCAAATTACTATTCAAATCAGTTACCTTATCACCCATCAATACTACTCCTCCGTAATTGCGGATAAGGTCATGATACCTGAACGCCCTGATAAATTCGAGCTCGCCAAGAAGATGGGTTTTATGACCTTCACTTAACGGCAGTCCATCAATGATGCTTAATGCATAATTACATTCGCGTATGCTCCGATAGCTGCGTGCCCAGATCGTACCGGCTATCCCTGTGTTGTCAGCCGCCAACTGGCCCTGCTGAAGTACCCAGGAGCCATCATTATTAGTGTAAATGGATTCATCCGTAACCGAACTCCACAAGGCATATTCAAACCCCCTGCCGAATCCCGGAGGTGAGCCATCACCTTCTTTAGACTGGAGTGTAACACCAAGATACCGGTTAATAACATAAGCTTCAAACAGAGAGGTGTCGGTTAAAATTGAAGTACTGGTTACCCTATCTGTAGGGTTAACGGATAGGAAATTCTTTTTACAGGATGACGTGAGTACTCCGCAAAGTACCAGGCAGCCTATTATATATTTTATAGTTTTCATATTACTGAATATTAAAATTTAATGTTTGCACCCAGGTTAATTATTTTCTGTTCCGGGTAGAATTGGCCACTGCCGTATTGGGCGCCGCCGTATTGGCCGCTGCCATTGGTTCCTTCAGGGTCATAATCCTTCACTTTAGTGAACGTAAACAGGTTGAAAGCACTTACATAAAGCCTTACACCTCTTACATGCAAGCGTGACAACATTGCTGACGAAAACGAATAACCCAACTGAACATTTTTCAGCCTCAGGAATGAAGCGTCATTAAGCCAGAAGGTACTGTTATATAAACCACCGCTCACTGCACTCGAAGCCCTGTCAGAAACCTTTGGATACGACCCGTTCGGATTGCTTGGGCTCCAGGCATTATCTGCCCACGAGCTATAATAATTACCGATGGTTCCTGATTCGGGTAATACATACTGGCTTACTTCAGCCTGGCCGGCAAATAATACCGACAGGTCGAAATTTTTGTATGCTGCATTCAGGCTCAACCCGTAAACTATCTGCGGGATGTTACCATATTTTGAACGTTCCTGGTCAGCTGCAGTGATTTGGCCGTCGTCATTAACATCCTTATAAATAAGGTCGCCTACTTGTGCGCCGGGAACATGCGGGGTATTATCTAATTGGGATTGGCTTCTGAAAATGCCAACTGATTTATATAATAAATAGGTATTTAAAGCATTACCTGTTTGGCGTTGATAAGATAATGTGCCGGCGGCCTCATCTATATAAATGATCTTGCTTTTGGCATAGGTAAAATTACCGGTTACGCCCCAGCTAAAAGTTCCCGGGTGGTTGTAACCCAGCGTAGCTTCAAAACCGCCGCTGTTTACTTTGCCGATATTTTCTGCCGGCACCAACGGGTTACCGCCATAAGGGTTCACGATACCTGAAGTAGCAGGCAGCGAACCGTTACGGTATTCCAGGATATTTGACCGTACCTGGCGGAAGTATATAGCTTCCAGCGTAAAGTTTTTCAGGAAAACTGCATTGATCCCGATATCTGTTTTTTTGGCAGTTTCCCAAGTGATCTCAGGATTGGCAAGCTTGGTTAGATCAATACCTGGCTGAACTGCCGCACCACTACCATTATCAAGTACAACAAAATTGTTAAAGGAGTAATTATCAAAATACTGGAAAGCGCCAATGTTGTCATCTCCCAGTACACCATAAGAAGCCCTGATCTTCAAATCATCTATGAATTTAATTTTGTCACTAAACCAGTTTTCTTTAGATATCCGGTAACCTGCAGATATAGAGGGGAAATAGCCCCATTGATGGCCGGAGGCAAAAAGGGATGAACCATCAGCCCGTAATTGGCCCTCGAGTAAGTATTTTTCATCATAATTATAGGCAAGCCTGCTGATCAAACTCCGGCGATTATAATTGTAGTTGCTATTAATGCCGTTGTTATCACTGCTGCTACCCCCATTGGTCGCATCACTGGCAGCTGTACCGCCTTCTGAAAGTTCAGGTGTAGTAGCCGTAGGAAAGTTGATGCGGTTTGCGAAAAAATAATTATACGTGTTCTGGCTTTGTTCATAAGCAACAAATGCGTTGATATTATGCTTTCCAAAATCCCTTCCATAATTCAACTTGATGTTCTTAGTAATCAGCGACCGGTTAAGTTGAGACTCAAACAAAGACGCCTTACCGCTTGTACCGCCTTCAACACTTGGTGCGTAAATACCCGTGCTGCTATTGTAAGTGTAGACTGTATAAGGTGTGTAAAATGCTTTATCAAAGTTTCCTGATTTGTCTGCTGAGAAGAACCCATCAAGAGAAAGCCCCTTTACTCCGGGTATTTCATAGCTGGCCCTTAAAATTCCATTAAATGTTTGTATAGGGTTACTGTTAGTTCCACCAATGCTGGTTGGGGTAAGGCCAGGGTTTGACTGATCGATACCAGCTGTAGGCAATCCGTTTGGATAAAAAGCTGCAGAAGTTGGATATGATCTATAAATAGAGCGGAAAATATCCCCTGCTCCGGTTGTTGGATATTGTCTATCTTCCTCTCTTCCGGAAAGCGATAATCCTATTTTAAAACCCTTTGCCACTGTAGCATCAACATTTGCCCGTATATTATACTGATGGTAATTTGTCGCGCCGTTCTTATAAAGACCGTCCTGGTAGGTTGTACCTGCAGATGTGTAATATTTGATATCGTCCGAACCACCGGTAACGGTAAGATTTTGCTGGTTCTGCAACGCATAATTTTTCAAGACGGTTTTTTCCCAGTTTGTATTTGGATAGTTAAGGGGATCTGATCCGTCCTTGAATTTTTGGATCTGGTCACTGCTGTAAACCTGGTTCAGGCCGCCCGATGGTGAATCATAATAGCTAATGTCATTAACTATCTGTGCGTAAGTTGCCGCGTTAGCAAGTTTTGGCAGGCGTGTAGGTGAGCTAAAGCCCTGGTTAAAGCTATAAGAAACAGCAGCCTTGCCTAATTTACCATGCTTGGTGGTGATTAATATAACACCATTTGCCGCCCTGTTCCCATAAACAGCTGCGGAAGCATCCTTTAATACGGAAACACTTTCAATATCATTCGGGTCAAGGCGCTCTAATCCGCCGATCTGCCCGGGAATACCATCAACAACGATGAGTACACTATTATTACCTGTTGTAGCCAGGCCGCGTATTGAAATATTTGAACCGTCATAACCCGGTTCACCAGACCCGTTATTAGCAATTACGCCCGATATCCTGCCCGCAAATGAATCAGACACGTTGGGTTGAGGGCTCTTAACCATATCGGCGCCTTTAATAACGGAAATTGACCCTGTTAAAGTGGCTTTTTTCTGTGTGCCGTATCCTATTACAACTATTTCATTAAGGGAGCGGGAATCAATCTGTAGGCTAACCTTAATATCTGTTTGGCCACTTAGCTCCACTTCCTTAGTTAAGTAACCTACATAGCTAAATACCAGTGCACCTGAAGATGCATCGGGTACAGTGATGGAAAAGTTACCATCCTTGTCAGATAGCGCACCTGTAGTTGTGCCCCTAAGTAAAATACTTACTCCAGGCAATGAAACTCCTTTCTCATCTGTTACCTGCCCGCTTATGCGAACGCTGGCAATTTCTTTTGGAATTTTGTTGGCTGCAAAGGCCAGTGCGGGTTGCACGCATGAGATGCAAAATGCGATCGCGATACCAGTAAGCAAGCGCAAACGGCCTGGGAATTTTTTCCTGTGCGGCGAATACGTGATTTGTAAATTTGATTTCATAATGTATTACTAGTTGGTTTATTTTTCCCGTTTATCGTCAGAACTATCATCAAATCATCGGAAAACGTAAAATCAAAAATTTCACGCTGCTCCCGACCGTCTGTAATGTTTTGAAAAATAAAGCGGTTCTAATTGGTTAATTGTGAGACTAAGTTGGATGATTTTTAAGAGATACGTGAGGGGTAAACTCTGCAATTGACCGGGGGTAATTAAGCAAAAAGTGCCTGAAATTTGCTTTTTGAAGCTATTTTAAGAAAGCGGACTGCTTTTGTCCTTTTTTAGTATACCATTGTTAATGGTTTGATCTTTATGGAAGTTGTTGCGGAACTTTTTAATATAATCGGATGGGTTTAAACCAAATAACTTACTAAACTGCTCCCGGAAATGTTTAAGGTCATTAAACCCAACTTTGTAGGCTGCCTCGGCAACGGTACTGTCTGTAGTTAAAAACAATTCGGCTGCTTTCCTTAAACGTATGAAACGTATGAAACTATTCGCGGACTGCCCTGAAATGGATTTAATTCTACGGTAGACATTAGAATGGCTCATGCCGATATCATTAGCCAGGGTTTTAATGCTAAAATCAGAATCACCTAAGTGGTATTCAACGATATCAATGCATTTTTGAAGGAATTCTTTATACTCCTGTGAAATTTTAAGATTATTGGGTTTCAGCGTGATCTCATTAAAAAAGTATCGCTGCAGGTTATTCCTGGTTTTAAGTATACCTTTTACACGCGCTATAAGCATTTCCTTTTCAAAAGGCTTACTGATGTAGTCATCGGCGCCGCCCTCTATTCCTTTCAGCTTAATTTCGGGAGCTGTAATGGCCGTCAGCAATATAACCGGAATATGGCTAAGGTTGGGATCTTCTTTTACGCGGTTGCATAATTCTATCCCGCTCATACCCGGCATCATTACATCACTGATGATAATATCGGGCATCAGTTCAGTCACCATTTTCAGGCCTGAGTCGCCATTGTCAGCTTCATATACAATATATTCTGCTACAAAAACCTGTTTAATGTAATCACTGATCTCTTTATTATCTTCAATGATCAGCATTGATTTATACTCCGAGGTGATTTCCGGAGATCCGGGCCTGTCAGCTTCAGATGCCACGCATAAATTAACTTCATTGTCTTCCTCCAGGAGTTCGTTAAAGAAAACAGATCGTTGCGGCGTTTCTTCAATTATTGATGCCGGTTTTAAATGCGACTCCCCTTTAAGTAATTCGAGATGAAAAACCGTTCCTTTCCCGGCTTCGCTTTCATAGCTTATTTTTCCGCCATGCTGTTCCGTATAATTTTTAACCAGGAATAAGCCTATACCTAACCCGCCTTGGGATAAAGTGTTATGCTTATACTCCTGGTAATATTTATGATAAAGCTTATCACCGGCAGTTTGAGCAATTCCACACCCTGTATCCCTCACTGTTATATCAACCTGCTTGTCCGACTGGTCTATTCGCATCTCTACTTCTCCGCCAGGCTCAGTAAATTTTACAGCATTTGATAACAGGTTAAATAATAGGATTTCAATTTTTTCACGGTCTGCAATCAGTTCTATATTTTCTTCGGCACAAGTATATTCGAACCGGAGCTTTTTAAGTTGAGCCTGGTGTGAAAAGCATAGGAAAACCTCTTTACTCAAATCAACGATATTAATTCTCGCCAGTTTCAGTTCGTCTGCATCTGCGTCAGCCTTTCGAAATAACAATAACTGATCAACCAAACTTAGTAATCGCTTAGCATTCCGGTTAATCGTATTGAGGTTTTGATGATCAACATCATTCCCACCAGTATATAATATCTCCTTTAGCGGGTTGATGATCATTGTTAACGGAGTTCTGAATTCATGAGAAATATTGGTAAAAAACGATAATTTCTTTTCATGTAACTCTTTTTCCTTTTCAGTTTCAATATGAGCCAGTTTGATCTCATATTTTAATTTGGCTTGTCTGTTGTTATAAAAAATATATCCATAAACGGCTGCGCCAAAAAGTGATGCGTAGATAACAAAGGCCCACCATGTGAGATACCACGGCGGCGTAATAATAATGATCAACGCCCTACCCTGATTATCCCATACACCATCATTATTTGATGCTTTAACACGGAAAACATACTTACCCGGATTCAAATTAGTATAGGTAGCCTTACGTTGTCCGCCAACGTAATTCCATTTTTTTTCAAAGTCCTCCAGCTTATAAGCATAGCTGTTTTTTTCGGTATGGGTATAATTTAATGCGACGAATTCAATTGAAAAAACGCTTTGGTTATATTTTAAAACTATCTGCCTGGCGTTTTGAATAGGCTCCTTAAGCGGACTATTATTACCCGGAACAATTGATTTGTTAAATACCTGCAAGTCGGAAAAATATACCGGGGGGGCGGTCTTATTATAATTGATACTCAATGGATCAAAGAAAACCAGGCCTTTATTACCACCTAATAAAATTTGATGATCATTTACTTTGCATATAACCGTATTCGCAAATACGCCATCACCTTCATCAAAATTTTTGATCTGCATTTTTTCAGGATTGAAGGAAGAAACCCCGGTTTCTGTAACTATCCAGAGGTTGCCCCTGCTGTCCTCTACCATTTGCTTAAACACATTGCTGGCAAATCCATCATTTTTTGAGTAAACCCGGAATGAATTAGTGCTTTTAATGTATTTGTTTAAGCCATCCTGGGTGCAAACCCAAATGTTGTGATGTGAATCCAGGAAAATGTCGTGGATATCGTTATTGCTGAGACTTCCGGCTGTTTTATCATTTACTACGTAATTATAAAACTTCTTGGTCGACCGGTCGAACCGATTCAGGCCGCCGCCCTCAGTACCAATCCAGATATTATCTTCGGCATCCTTTAATAAGCAGTATAAATGATTATTGCTTAGCGTATTGGATTTCCCTTTTTGATTAAAGTAATGGGTAAAGGTATTGGTGTTGCTGTGATATATTTTCAGCCCTGCATCAGTCGCGAGCCAGTACTCACCGGGGCTCACTTCCAAAATGTCGCGGAATACATCTTCATTAAAAAAGCTACCTAAACTGGAATGGTGAGAGTGATGTGTAAATTTACCTGTTGGGTCGTCATATTCATCAAAACCGAATTCTGTGAGATCCCATAATTTACCGCCATTGTCCAGGTATAGCTTATTAATTATATCATTGCCAATACTTTGCGCATCATTTGAATGTAATAGGGTAGTTGAGACGCCCTTATCTAATTGAATAACATCAAGGCCATTATTGGTCCCCACCCAAACAGCATGATTTTTAACCAATATACTTTTCACATTACGCTTTGCATTTGCAAATGGATAAAATGCAAACTTGTATTGCTGCTCGTCCAGTTTAGTTAGCCCTTCTAATGAACAGATCCAAATGATCCCACTTTGATCGTGAAACAAACCTGCCTGCTGAAAACTATTGAAATTATGAATTTGTTGCCAACTGTTGTTTAGCGAATTAAACCAATAAAAGTTCTCATTACCGCCCAACATCATTAAATGATGCCCTAAATTTAATATCCTGAAAACACCTTGATTTTTATTTGCGGGCGAGGGGTATGAAGCGAATTTATTGGTTTTAATATCAAATTTAAAAAGGCCCTTCCAATAGGTACCCACCCAGATAGCTCCATTCTCGTCCAGGCAAAGGCTCCATACGTCATTGGGATTTTTCTCGTTGGCGTTTTGAGTTTGCGGAAAGTTTACAAATTTTTTGGTGTGTTTGTTAAACTTATTTAATCCACCACTCCAGTTACCCAACCAAATATTATTTTCCTGGTCTTCAATAATTGCATTGACCGATTTACCTTTTATGGCATTGGGATTTGAGGGATTGGGTTGATAGACCTCAAAGTTTTTTGATTTCTCAATAAAGCGGTCGAAACCATCGTCTGTACCTATCCAGATATTGTTATCTCTGTCGGCCAATAACGACCATATCTTATTATTGCTTAATGACCCCTGAACCTGGTCCTGGTGATTAAATCTTTTAAACTTTTCAGTTAAAGGATCGAGTAAATTGAGTCCATCGAGAGTCCCAACCCAAATTCTTCCTTTTTTATCCTCAATAAGGGCATTAATATAATTGTTGGTTAGGCTTGTGCTATCCCCCGGAACATTTACAAAGGTTTTAAATGAATAACCGTCGAAGCGGCAAAGGCCATTTTCGGTGCCCACCCAAAGGAATCCACTTTTATCCTTAATAGCACAGGTAGTACTGTTAGACGGGAGGCCACTATTTATATTGTAGGTTTTTATCGCATAATTTTTCAGCTCCGGTATATCATTCTTCTGAGGTTTATTAACCTGGGCATATCCTGTTTGTACCATTGAAAGTATAAACAGAAACAGACTAATGTTTAAAAATCTCATCGAATAATTATAATTGTTAATATAACGCTTATTAAAGCAAACAGAGTGATGAATTTTATGTAAATATATTTCAATCTGCTTAACCCGTAAATTAATAATTCCCGGTGACCTTTAATAATCGAATGCAAAAGATCAATATTACCGATGAATAAAGCTAATTAAGTAACGATAATTTTAACAAAGCGGCTCCATGTGTGGCAATTGCTTTTTTATATCCTTTTTTAAACGTTCCAATATTTTTCTTTTCCCAAAGATCCCTTATTGCTATGTTTCCTTTGAGGCCAAGGGAAGCGAAATCCACATTAACTTCTTGCGATTGCCCGTCCAGGTTAAATAAAGCGACATAGATGTCCTTGCTGTCCGGCACGTGCGAGTACCACACCATTGCGTCCTTAGTCTTGTATAACTGTCGCGGATCAGTTCCGTGCTGGTTAACAGCAAGCACCTCATCGTTAGTAAACAAAGTCAATTCCTGCTCCCTGTTTTCAGGCAAATTTCCGCCTAAAATCAACGGGGAGCGGAATATTGTCCAAAACGTCATGTGGGAATACTCTTCATCTTTTGTAAAGCGACTGTATCGCTCTTGGCCTACAGGCCCGCGTTTGGATAGCTTTCCTATCTGGATCATATCGCAGTCGGGCCAATGGCCAGGTCCGCCAATACCCTCCCATTGCTTGCTATAATCAAACATTTGCAATACTGCTTTCCAATCATCCCAAAAGTCATCAGCCATCCGCCACATATTAGCATTTCGCTTTACATTGTCAGCTTTGTCGACAGGGGTAGCCCCCGGAGATGTGCTGAATACGATGGCCCTGCCGGAATGATCAATAGCCTTTCGATAACCCTCCACTTCGGCAGTGCTATAAGGTCTCGACAAATCGTCCACCTTAATGAAATCAACTCCCCAACCGGCATATAAACTCAATATTGAATTCAAGTACTCCTGCGCGCCGGGCTTAGTCATATCCAGCCCATACATGTGGTTCATCCATGGGCATTTTGAATTTGTATCCGCGATCATATCAGCCGTTATAGCTTTAGTACCCATTACAGGCGATTTTGCCCATACGGCCTGCCTTGGAATGCCACGCATTACATGAATGCCAAATTTTAGCCCTAACGAATGGACATAATCCGCCAGCTGTTTAAATCCTTTACCCCCAAATGCCGACGGAAACTTATTTACATTTGGCGTCAGCCTCCCAAACTGATCCATCGCCAGCCATGGGATATATGAACCGTCCTCAAGCCTTTTTTGAAAGGGGTTGCCAATATTGCTACCAGGCGGGTTATCAAAGTCCCATAAAAAATCAACCACTATATATTGCCAGCCATGCTGCTTCAGGTTTTGTGCAACATAATCGGCATTTGCTTTCACTTCATCTTCATGAACTGCTGAGCCATAGCAATTATAGCTGTTCCAGCCCATTGGGGGTGTTAGCGCGATATTCTTATCCTGCGCTTTTATGGAAATGCAAAAACCAAATACTAATAAAACAACTAAAATTTTCTTCGTTGTAATCATTGCTCATTGAGGGTTCAAATGGTAAATAACAGCACCTAACAATTATTACCATACCAGTAACAGTCATTCAGTTTTGCCGTTTAATATTTAATGTATACAATTGGTTATACGTGTCAAATTAACACTAATTATTTGTAATTTAAAAGGGTTTATTATTTTAGTTA
>Ga0105237_10002203_pt1 | contig 24407 bp, 16 predicted proteins | sample KBSC24metaG_FD_81520 | JGI IMG/M metagenome (GOLD analysis project Ga0105237, IMG submission 81520) | Corn rhizosphere microbial communities from Kellogg Biological Station, Michigan, USA - KBS C2-4 metaG | ecosystem: Host-associated > Plants > Roots > Rhizosphere > Soil | place: Michigan, USA...
ACGGTCTCGACGTTGTGGTTGAGGATGTCGGGCTTGGCGGCGAGGACGGTTTCGAGGTCCTGCCAACGGCCTTTGAAATCAGGGATGAGTACCTCGATGGCGGTACCGGGATTTTCCTGGCGCACGGCGCGGATGGTCTCGGCCCAGATCGACGCGCCGCCGTCGAGCAGTTCGTCTCGCGCCACGGAGGTGATGACCGCATGGCGCAATCCCATCAGCCGAATCGCCTCAGCTACCCGGCGCGGCTCGTCGCGATCAAGCTCGGTGGGGCGGCCCGTCTGCACTGCGCAAAAACCGCAGCTGCGCGTGCAGATGTTGCCGAGAATCATGATTGTGGCCGTCTTGCGCGACCAGCATTCGCCGAGGTTGGGGCACTGGGCGCTCTCGCAGACGGTGTGGAGCTTGTGCTCGCGGACGATGCCGGTGGTCTGCTGGTAGACTTCGCCGCCGGGGATTTTCGCCCGCAACCAGGCCGGTTTGCGCGCGTTCAGCGGAAGCGGACCCTGCTCGGCGTCCGCTGGCAGAGAGAGGCCCGCGACGGTTTCCATGAATCAGTTACTTTAGGCCGACCTTTCCGTGCTGTCCATCCCGCCGTTGCACGGTGGCTGGAACCTTAATCCCCCACCACGTCGACCGGCGTGCCGACCGAGACATTGGAGAAGAGCAGCTCGGCGAAGGCGTGTGGCAGGCGGATACAGCCGTGCGAGGCCGGGTAGCCCGGCAGGTAACCGGCGTGCAGGCCGACGCCGTCGTCGCGCAGGCGCATATAGTAAGGCATGTCAGCCGCATCGTAGACGGAGCCGTGCGGCGGAGCCTGTCCCGCGCTCGCATTGGGGTCGACGATGTGGCCGTTGGCATCGAGGAAGACGCCGTAGAGGTTCGACTTGTGGTCGATGTCCTTCGCCATGATCTGGTAGTGCCCCTTGGGCGTGTCGTAGCCCGGCTTGCCCGTCGTGATGGGGCTCGATCCGGCCACGTTATCGTTCTGGTAAACGTAGATTTTTTGCTCGTCAATGCGCACTTCGATCCGGGTGATCGGCTGGCTTGGATCAGGCTTCCAAGTGTAATTCCAGAGCTGGTAGCGCACCCGATCCTCTTGCGAGTACTGCCGGAGCATGGGCCCCTTGGACGTGTAACTCCCCGTGCTGTGCTTCGCCGTTGAGCTGCGGGAAGAGGAACTTTTGTCTTTGTCACTCGCCTGCACGGCAAACGCACCCATGAGCAAAATGGCTCCAATAAATCCCAATAGTTTTAAAAAAGAAGTGTCCCGCATTATCATAGTTCTTAGGAGAAACGAAAATCGCCCCTACCTTCTCATACTAACCCATAAATGGCCATAATCCGAGAAAAATCAAGGAAGGGCCTGTAGGCGGTCGAAACCCAAGGCGACTTAAGTTCTATTGGCTATGGAAGATCCGTCATTCTTGCTACGTAAAGGGTAGTCCCAACGGGATTCGAACCCGTGCAACCTCCGTGAGAGGGAGGTGAGCTAACCACTACTCCATGGGACCCTGAAAATTTCCTTTTGCCATCAAAGGGAAGCCCAGTAACAAACCATGATCGGCTGTTCTTGTCCAGCCCGCGAAACGGTCCTTGCGCTTGCAGTTGACATTAGCCGCCCAAGCCGGAAAATCGCCCCCGTCTTTCTTACCCGATGGTGTAACGGTAACACAGCGCCCTTTGGAGGCGTTATTCATGGTTCGAATCCATGTCGGGTAGCGCCCTCTTTGGGACGATCTACGTTGCGATTAGAAACCGATTTTTACACCTGCCGTCGCAGACTGTCCGAAGAAAGACGATCCACCTGCTTCCGTCTGGTAATCGAGAAACAACGTAACGGTCTTGTTTATTTCTGCATCGAGGCCAACTCCAAGCAGGGCGCTATCCCTGTCGCCCTTGGTCGTCTGGACCGAGAATGTGCCCGAAGGCACGCCGGAGAACCCGCTGGTGATGTCTGTAGACTGATTGAGGAACTCATGTTGCCAGAAGGCGCTCAGGTGAGGGACCAGGGCAATCGAACCGACCTTGGCTTGATAACGAACCGTTCCGCCCAATCGACTGCGCAAGGATTGAGCCGACTGATTGTTAATGTCCAAGTTGGCCGAACCAGCTCCGGTTTCATTGAAGCGATCAATGCCGAGATTGACGTAAGTCACGCCTACATTGGGTCCGAAGGTCCAATTGCCCTTGTGAAATTCATAGCCGCCATCGAGATTGCCCCCAAACTGGTTGCCGCCCGTTGAACCGTTCGCGGTGCGATCGACACCGGGGAGGATGATCCTGCGATCCGTGGTGTAATCATTGCGAGTATAAGTGAATAAGCTGTTGGCATAGAACCCCTGCTTGTCCGCATAGGCCGCGTAGAGGCCCGGGGTAAAGCTATCGACCTGCGCCTTGCTGCCTTCGTTGTCCAGTTTGACATCGGTATGACCATACCCCATCAACGCACCAACCCGTATCTCATTAGATACGCGATAGTCGACTCCGCCACGCACGCGCCCCGTTGTGTAAGAAGAGTGGTCCGTGTCCACATTATGTTCCAAGTCACCCAAGTTAACGCCACCGTCTATAAAGCCGTTCCACCGATTGAGGGGCTCCTGATAGTTCATTTCTCTGATGTCCTTGGCATCGGACATCTGCACGCCACCCAGAGCCGCCTGCGTCGAATCGCTTAGCAAACCGAGCTCAGGCGCTGGAGACCAAGCCAGCAACCGGCTCTTCACCAAGGATAACTGGGGCCCCAGCGTGCTGTCGTTAAAGGCGAATCCCGATGTATCGATACCGCCACGTCCATTGCGTTCCCGGGCCAGTTCATCGTCCAGACTTTGAACATCCATGGCATAGTTGTCGAAGGCGACGTTGCGCAAAATTTCAAAGCGCTGGGGCGACAGCTCATCCAGCGCATGGCCGAGAGAATTGGAGTTGGCCGCCAGCGTCAGCCCCGTGACGATATTATTAAAGAAGTCAGTCACCGCCGGTGAATTTTGCATGTTATTGGCATTATTGGCGTATCCACCTGTCACAAAAGTATTCACGTTGATCGCCACCGAAGTCTGGTTTGGCGTCAATCCCTGAAAAGAACCAAAGGGCTGGAAGAGCGTGACCACCACATTGTTCGCCGCATACGTGCCACCAAACGAATCGTTATAAGTCGTGATGGGGATGAAGGGGGTGCCGGATACAGTCACCGGGATAAAGGCTCCGGGGTTGGTGACGCCATCCGGTCCGGATGTCGAAATAACCTGAAACCGCTGCCCTGCGGAACTCCCGGTCTCAAAGTTCAAGTGAAGCAATCCATCCACTGATACGAGACCTGTTGCCGCCAACGTATCATAGTTGATGCCGGCTGCAGCCTGGGTCGTGGCCGGACCTTGATCTGTTACCACTTGAAACTGCAAACTGCCATTCGGGCCGTTCTGGGTATAGTTCCCGACTACATTCATCTTGATCGCCGGTGATCCGAGCGTTGTCGAAGCCGACGTTTCCAGTGTGGCATTGTTGATGACGGAACCGAGACCTAGCGCCGTGCTGGATTGACCCACCAGGCTGCCGACCGCAAGCGTTCCCGCATTGATCGTCGTGCCGCCCGAATAAGTATTGGCTCCCGTCAGGAGTAGTCCGCCTGTTCCCGCTTTGGTCAGTCCGATTATTCCAGCCACATCGCCGTTAATCACCAAACCGGCCGCATTATTGACTGTGATTCCCTGCGACAAACCACCCAGGACAAGATTGCTATCGATTGTTGTCAGGCCCGCCCCGGGGTTGATCGTAATTGTTGGGGTCGTGCCGTTCCCAAAAATCGTAAGGGTATTTGGCCCGGAAATCGAAACCGACATCGGATCATTGACCGTAAGGCTTGAAATCAAGGCATTGAAATCGAGGATGGTATTTTGATTCTTCGGCTGGACGGCGGGTATTGGATTTACTGAAAAAACGACATCGGCTCCGGGAGTCAGCGCCCCCGTAGTCGCTCCCGTAGCATCGGGGGACCAGTTCATGTCTGACCAAAGATTACTCGCGCTGCCGTTCCAATAGGCTCCCACGGGGACGATGAGCGGCGCACCTGGAGCATTAAGATTGACTGTATTACCACCGGACATCGTCACCGCTCCATTAATCGACAAGGCTCTTCCAACCGAGAGGCTGGCGCCGGGATCCAGAGTGATACTGGTTAAAGCCAGAATGTTTCCGTAAAAATCGGTCGCGGTGCCAAGGGTGGCGGAACTGCCAATTTGCCAAAAGATGTTGGGATCCGAACCGCCAAGCAAAATGATCGCGGAGTTCGTGGCAGTGGTCAGCCCGGTACCGATCTGGAAAACGTAAGCACCGTTTTGATTTCCCGAATTGTTTAGCGTAAGGGTTCCGGTCAATCCGGCCGTGCTATCGAATTTGTAGACTCCGGGCGCGAGGATCATACCCCCGAGATCTTGAGATGATAAATTGGCCGTCATGGGTTCGCCCGCCAGTAAATTGTAAGCCGTAATCGCATCGGCATGAGCCGTAGTGGCCGGCGCGACATTGTTGTAAATAGATCCGTTAATAACGGTGCCGGGGGGGAATCCGGTAATGGAGGTTCCAGGACTTACTCCCAAGTTCCCGTTAATAATCGTCAAGCCCGTGCTGGTGACCGCGGAGCCTCCTAAAATGGTAAAATTCGCCGCCTCACCCAAATCAGCAACGGTTTGGGCCACCGCTGTCCAGGACGTGGCGAACAGTCCGGAAACGACTAATACCGCTGTGGGCACAGCCCTGAAATTTGTTTTCATAGCGCGATATTTACCCATGGAAACTGCGGGCGCGCTATGGGGTGTTCAGCCCATCTTGATCAAGAAAATCTCGTCTATCTGTTATTATATAAAGAAGAAATTATTCGCTTTCGAATAGAGAGGTCGCACATCAAAAACTAAACGATTTGCAGTAGACTTATGAAAAGCCTTTACGCTGTTCCAATCCGCATGCGCAATGATAGAAGTTGTTTCTCTTTGATTCTTGTTACTCGCGCTTCTTCAGTTTTGCAAAAACTTACGAGGTTAAGAGGTCAATTTCTTTGAGACAACCGACAAGGTGGCTCCAATTCTCGCGTGTTAGGGTAGTTTCGGCAGAAAAGATTTAAGGATGACCGGCTGAAGGGAGTGTTCCCGAAGAGGTTGGGAGATGGAGGACGATATCTTTTCCCGTTATCTTGGTTCCGTCTATCCAAGCCGCATCAACGAGCTTCTGATTCCGTACGAGAAGGGCCGCACAACGGGCGTCGCCCTCCCAATCCTGGACTTTCCATGATCCCGGGGCCGCGGCCGAAATAAACAAGACGGTCCCTTCCTCGGTTGGCACCGATACAGCCGTCGCATTTTCTCCATGGACGGGCGTCATGACGAGAGAAGGCTGTCCCGTGGGAGTTACCTGAAGAAGATGGAGAAGATGCGTGGCCGTTGCGTGGCAGCTGATGAGAAGCTGTCGGACATCAGGTTGATCGGCAAAGATGGGACGTTGCGCGAAGCGAATGTCTCCAGGCGCAATCGGAAAGATGGTCAGATTTGCTTTTTTTCCAGTCAAGATCGCCATTCCTTCTTCCATCCGGATGGGGAGCGGCGTTGCCAAACGCCAGGTTATCTCGCTCTCGGTGGGTGCTGCGACATCATCCACCATGAAGAAAAGGTTGGGTCGCAGATAAAGGACCGAACGCTCGTATCGCTGGGCGCTTTTGTAGGCAGCCGTCGCATCACTGCTCACCAAGGCAAAGCGCGGGCCGGAAGCAAAGGCCTTTATCTCGGCTGCATTTTGCCGGGTGGCTCCGGGATTGTCCTGTTCCCGATCATTGATCGTTACCACGTTGTGAAACTCGGTGCGGGGCAGCAGAAGGTGGCGTGGATTATTATAAAACACCATTCCTGGATCGACGGCTAATCTTTCGCCGCAGGCTTCCAGTACAAAGCTATTTTTGTCCCCGTGATTACGTCCCCATGGACCGCTTACAAACAGAAAGTTGACCAGATTAGCATCCAAACCGGATCGAAAATTGACCAGGCCCACGCCGTGAAACCAACTGGCCAAAGGCGCCTTCGCCTCCTGGATATCCGGCGCGGAAGAAGTTTCCAAATCAAGCCAGAGCGTGCTCCAGATATCGTTGGGTGTTTTCTGGCTCCCGTAAGCCTGCCAGCAGAGCGCACGGGCTCGGACATCATGCAAATAATGGGCATAAAAGCTGAGTACATCCGATCCCGGGCCATCGCCAAAACGATTATCCCCAATATTCTGACCGACATAGGATTTCTGCGGGATGGTCGAACGCATGGCCAAGGCGTACGTGAGGCTCTGACGCCAATGTCCCTGGGTTTTTTCGAGAAATCCGGGCTCGGCATGTTCCAGAGCCGCCAGCGCCTGGACCGCCGAGTGCATTTGCAGGTTCCAATAACCGATGCCCTCGTATCCTGCGCCATCGACGTCGAAGGAAAGCTCAAGATTCTCAAGAAGATTGGCTTTGCCGGAATTCAGATAGGCCTTCGCCTCCGGCATACGGTCTTGAATAGCGAGGGCTCCCAGGATCATCGGTGAATTGAAAACGGCGCCTTGATTCATCTTCTTCCAATAATCGGGAGCGGCGGACAGCCAGTCCCCAATCTGTCGCACGCCGCTACGAAAAATTCCCTGAGCTGCCTCGGTTCTCTCCTCCTCGGTCAGCAGGGAATAGCACCAATCATAGGCCAAGGCCGCAGAAGTCAGATAGACTCCTTCCGGAAATGGAGCCCCTCCCCGACTGCCGGGAAGAACGCGGTGGGTGAAACTGGTGGTCCAGTAAGGTGTGCGCACCATGGCCAACAAAAGACGGCGCGACGCCTGTCCGTATGCTTCGTTACCGGTGACAAGATAAGCCGTCGCCAGAGAGATCAGTTTATGATCCCACTGCTGGTCGACCACCCCAACGCGGCTTTCGAGCTTGTCGAGCGCAGGCGCGTAATCGCCCATAAAGGGTGTGGGATCATAATCGACGTAGGGCTTCGCCCGATTCTCTATCGCCTGCACAATCTTTTTTCCCTCGTCCGATTTGAAGAAGGCCTGACGCCAGGCATCGGCCTCCTCCGGAGTCATCAGCAGGTTGGCGGCAAATTCACGCGGGTAGCGCGGCACTCCCACCGAGGCTGGCATGGGCGGAAGCGGCGTGACCGTCCGGACCGGCTCCTGATTCGACAAAGCCACCTTATGCAGCAGAATCCAAGAAAGCCGTGCCAAAGCTTGACCATCCTTCCCTGCCTCGGCTGGCAAAAAGGCAAAAGCAAGGTGAGTCAACATACGCGGCTTGTCCTCGGTTGAGCTTAAAGGAACGAAGACTTCTTCCTCCACATCGGCCCCCACCCGCTCGACAGAAGGAAGCACCTGGCCATCCATTTGGGCCGTGATCCGAATTTTTTGCCCCCGGCTTAATCCCACCCGAACGATCAAGCCATCGTACCCATCCAATGCCTGCGCATAGTCGCGTTCCAAAAGACAGGTATTCCCTTCCTGGGCGCGAAAGGTCTGCGAAACGTTGAGGGAATCCCACACCTTCTTAACCTGGAAACGATCTCCCATATCCCCACTCGTCTTCCATACCTTGCCGAGATCGTAAAGACTTTGTTCCCAGAAAATCTCCAGCACATCTTCTCGCTCGCTCGCATGTAAAAGCCCAGGCGGCCATTGATCCTTGGGCAGAAAAAGGCGTGCCTTACCCGGCGGCACCTGTGGCGATTGCGCCGGAAGCATTTGGGCGCCGATGAAAAACAAGAGACAGAATACAAACAAATCAAACCATCTCCGAAACCGGCGGAATAGATTCGGTCTCGCTGACCGGTAGGATTGCATGGTGATCTTCGGGGGAATTTGATCGATTGCGTGAGCTTGCTTCACAGCAAAGATACCTACGGTTGATTGATACGGTATATCCAGGCCTATAATTATTATCAACGACTTGCGTCGATACTTCCGAAATTCAGGAAACCAATTCCAGATCATGCGACAATCTTTTGGAAAGAATCGATCTTTTTGAACTAGCCGATCAGGTGGTTCCAATTCTCGCGTGTTAGGCTGGCGATTTTCTCATTTTCATGATCAAAAAAATGGCTCTCACCGGGATATCCGGCGAGAGCCATTCGTTTGTTTGTTAAAGAGGCGTAAACGAGATGCAGATTACGCTTTGCGCAGGCGGAAACGCATTCCCACGAAAAGTACCGCGCCGACGAAAACCATCGCCCAGGCCGAAGGCTCGGGAATGGCGGAGACCGATGCGGTGACTCCAAGGGGAGAGGGATCCATGCTCTGGAAGGCACCAACCGTCAACTGCGATGCGTTGGCGCTGTCCACGGTGACGCTCACCAGGGCGGCCTGCGCATCATCGGGCGAGGTCGTCCAAAGCGGCTCGTTTCCGTTGTCGAGGATCGATATCTCGAAGAAATCGGGCGTCAGGCCCGAAAAATTCGGCGACAGGGAGACATCGAACCCGATGTGGGTCGTGCCATCGGTGAATCCCTGGAAGATATCATTGACCGCATTGCCGTTGCTGTCGCTGAGGAGAATGTTGGAACCCATGCTCCCCGAGGCCTGATTCGTTATCGTCGTCGAACCGGTAGCGCTTCCTCCTGTGAAGGAGAAATTGCTGATATTCACCGTCGTCGGACCGGATAGTGTGCCGCCGTAGGTCAGGGTGAAGTCGAGCGAATAGGGCGACCCGTCGGTAGATGTGAGCGCCGCGGTGTCGAGATCGACGTGAAAGACGAGCTGGGCATGGCTCGCCTGCGTGGTGAGGCAGGCGAGGCCGAGAACCAGTAAGGCCAGCTTGAGGGTGGGGATGCGGTTGATTTTCATATTTCGTTCTCCTGTGTTTATTCTGAGTTTTTTTTAAAGGCTTACGGGGTCGCCGTGCCGGTGACGGTGCGAGCGCTGTAGGTGATACCGCCAGTCGCCGGGACCGGGAATTGGAGCGTCACCGTAACGGAGGCACCCGCCGCGAGGTCACCCGCGCTGGCCGTGATGTAGGGGCTGCCGATCGGGGCGTTATTCGCCGTGACACCCGTGGCATTCGTCAGCGTGCCGTTCGATAGGTTGTCCAGGGCGAGTTGGACAGGGCCGACGATAGCGGTGCTGCCGGTGTTCTTGATCGTCACCGTCTGGGTAAACGAGTTGGTCCGCTTGTTTAGCGTGAAGTTGCCGCGAGCGATCTGGGTATTGGTCAGGCTGCCCAGCAGGCTCGTGGCATTCTGGTCGCGCTGATTCAAGGGCGCCACCGCGAAGCGCTGCTCGATCGTGCTCAGGATCGACGAGGTGTCGTACTGGGTATGATCGACGTAGCCTTGTTTCGCGTAAGGCGAGATGACGATGCAGGGCACGCGCTCGCCGGGTCCCCAGATGTCGCGGGCCGGAGGCGTCACGTGATCCCAGCGGCCGCCGTGCTCGTCGTAGGTGACGATGATGGCGGTATGCGCCCAGAGCGAAGGATTGGCCTGTACCGCCTGCACGATGGAGGCGACGTGGGCCTGGCCTGTCTGAAGGGCGGCATAGCCGGGATGCTCGTTGTTCACACCCACCGGCTTGATGAAGACCACCGACGGCAGCGTGTTGTTCGACACATCGGTGAAGAAGTTGGCCTCATCCTGAAGGTGAGCCGCCGCGTTCTGTGCCTGCGTGACGTTGCTCTGGCCGTAGCTCAGCCCGCCCGTGCCCGTGCCGGCAAAGCCGCCAACGTAGGCCGCCGGAACGATCCCCGTGCCAAACGGCGCATAGTTATCGTAGTAGGCGAGAGGCTGGTGGTGATACTGGAACTGCTGCGTGGCGTTGACGCTCGCGTAGCTTGGGCTGGTGGTTACAACTGGATTCGATCCGCTGTAGGTAAGGATCTGGTTCCAACCGCCGGAGTACCACTTCCAGCTGACGTTGCTTGCGCTCAGGCGGTCGCCGATGGTCGGGATGTAGGGACGCGTGTCGCCGTTGGCGTTCGTCGGGTTGCTGTCGTTCTGCGACGGCAGCAGCGAGACGGCGTAGGGAATCGTGGTTCCGTTCTCACCGTTCCCAGCCAGGTTGAGCGAGCGGGTCGTGTTGACGACGTAGTGCTTGTCGTAGGTGGTGCCCGCCGCGCCGAAGTAGGCCTGCGTGTTGGCCGTGCCGACAGTCACCGGCGTCGAGGTGCCATTGAGCGTCACCGTGAGTTGGTCGCCCACTACCGGTGTGATGCTGCCGTCACGGACATACCGGCCGGAAGCGGAACCACTGATGTTCATGACGAAGATGCCGTTCGGATCGAGGTAGGCGATGTTGCCGTTGTTCGAGGTCGGCATGTTGTTGTAGACCGGAGGCGCCGCTGCAACCAGAAACTGGTGGTTCAGGAACGAACCGCCGAAGGCTGAGTGGAAGAAGTTGTCGCACATGGTGTACTGCTGCGCGAGCAGACCTTCCGGCAGGTTGGTTGCATCGAAATGGCTCATGACCAGACCGGGGTTGTCACTCCAGCTGACGAAACCACTGTTATTGCCGGCTTCGCTGATGCCGCCGCCGGGCGTGGTCACCGTACCCGCGATCTGGAACTGCTCCTGCCAGTAGCGGTGGTAGATGTCGCCCGTTAGAACCGTCGGATTGATGAAAGCCGACAGGCTGTAGGGCTGGAGGGTGTTGGACACACCGGTCAGGTGCGGATCGGCTGGCGAGTTATTGCTGTCAGCGGTGAGTGCCGGGGGCGGATTCGTGGTGGGAACACCGGTCAGCGCCACGTTGAGGTAACTGTTGCTTCCGAGCGACGAGACCGGATTGCCGCTGAGGCGGTCGATCTGGGTCGTTGAGGCGGTGGTCGCATTGGCAAGACCGTTGGAACCGGGGAAGCTGCCGTAGAGGCCGTCGAAGGTCCAGTTCTCCTGGTAAACCACGATGATGTGATCGATGCTCCGGGCTGCTTCTGAAATCGTGGGCTGGAAGTTGGGAACGTCGGAAGGATCGACCGCGAAGGCGAAGACATAATTCGGGAAACCCTTGCCGGTGATGGCTCCGCCCGGCGTGGTGAAGGGCAGCGCGAAATCGTTGTCGTTCGTCACGAGAAGAAGATGGCGACCGTCGACGAGATCGGGGCCCCAGGCATAACCCTCCAGCTTGTCGGGAAGATCATTCCGGAAATTGGCGGTGTCCGAGGTAAAGGCGCCCGCGCTCGGAACAGCAGTGAGCAGCGCGCTGATATCGGCAAAGGAGGTTTTGACCAGCGGCGTGATGCCGGGAGGCGTGGTGAGCTTGTAGGCGATCATGCCATCGCTTGCGCCGGTACCGGGATAAGCGCTCGTGGTCAGGTCAGTCGGGGCCGAGGCTTGGTTGAGGTCGAACTTGTAGACCAGCTTCTTACCCGCGTTGCCCGCCGTGGCGTCACGCTCGTCGACGAGAAATTCGTGGCTGTTGATGGCCAGGAGATCGCTGATGGCGAAGGCCGTCGAATCAAGCTGGTAGAGATACTGCTTGGGCGTCGCGCCCGGATTGGTCAGGTCATAGACCACGATGCGGACGTTGGTACCCGTCGTGCCGCCGTCCTGGATGAGGGGGCTCTGCATCATGCCGACGAGCGTCCGGCCGTCGGGTGTGACGGCGAGGCCTTCCATGCCCTTGTTGTTGACGCGACCGCTGGTGTTGTTGGCGGTTTCAGCCGTGCCGGTGGAAGCCGGGCTACCAATCTGGAAGCCGGGAGGAAGAGCCAGCGAACCGATCTGCTTGCCCGTGCGGTCGAAGTGGAGGATGTAGGGTCCGTATTCGTCGGAGAGCCACACCGTGCCATCGGCGAGGGCCCGAATGGTCTCGGGATCGAGCCGGCGGTTAGGTGTGAACTGGTAGGCCGTGCTGATGCCGAGATACTGCTGACCGATCGAATTCTTCAACAGCGAGGTCCCGGTGTTGTCGACATTAACTGTATAGGAGGCGTAATGGCCGTTACCGTCAGGACTGCCGACCGGCGTGAGTGTGATACCGAGCTGCTGGAAGCGGCACGGATAAGTCGTCGTGTTGTCGACTGCTGATCCGCCCGAGTAGACGACCTTGTTGGGCCCACGATCTTCCAGCGCGTAAAAGGTAGTTCCCCCGGCGTAGGTTAGGCCGGAACCGATGCCGTTAAAGGCATTGTTCTTCGAACATCCATCCTCGAGGAGAGAGCCGTCGAGCCCCGATTGGTCGGTGGCGGTGCCGGTGATGACAGCTTTTCCGATGAAAGTCACGGCGGCAAAGCTGGGCGTGGCGATCAGGGCGCCGCTGATGGCGCAGACCGCCAGCGCGATCATCCGACGCAGCGTCCGAAGGGAGGATTTCTTTTGAAGATTCATAAGGCAGGATCTCTCTGTGGAAAAATACGGGTTGAGTTTAGTTTGAATTGAAGATGGGAACCGAACGCTCCCTTGTCTGCCGCCTCATCGTGTCGAACAAATGAAGCGAAGGTTACTTCTTGATGAACTCCGGCGGAGGGCAGCGTGACGCACGCGCACAAATCCATCCTTTCCCAATTTCGTCATCCTGAGCTTGTCGAAGGATCAGACGCGTGTTGCCTATCCTGTCGATTAAACCGAAACAAAAAGACTTCGAGTCGATGATTTCCAACTCGACTGTCCGGCGGGAACACGTCTGATCCTTCGACAAGCTCAGGATGACGGAGTACGGAATTTCAACGCTCTGTCCGAATCGCGGCATGCATCTCTGCCACGAGCTCCTGCGGCGACCAGGTGTTGCCTCGGAAAATATGGCGAATGCGCCCGTCCCCATCGACGACCACCGTGCGGAGATTGTGATTGATCTGCCCATCCCTCGTATTGAACTCGAGTCCCACCGCGCCCCCGAATTGCCGCACCGCCGCCGTTTCCCCGGTGGCAAAGGTCCAGTGCTGCTCGTCGGCGCCAAAATTTTTCGCGAAGTCGGCCAGCGCGTCGGGCGTGTCGCTCTCGGGATCCATGCTGATCGAGAGCAGGCGCCAGCCATCACCCGCATCAAGCCGCGACATCAGTTCCTGTACCGTCTTGAATTTCTGGTTGATCAGCGGGCAATAGGTCGGCAATGGGCAACGCGTATAAATAAAGGTGAGCGCCACGACCTTGCTCCGGTAATCGCCCAGCCGGATTTTTTTATTCTGATGGCTCACCAGCTCGACGTCGGGCATGACGTCGCCGGGATTCAGCTCTCGTATCAAGGCGGCAGGGGCCGGTGTAAAGAGCGGTACGGGGGATCCTCCTGTCTTGCGTATTTCCTCGACCCAGGCATCGTCTCGCGTGACGCATAAACGAAAAGCGATTGCGTCCCCGGGCTTCATATTTTCCAACTCCGAGTCGTTTCGGACATTAAAGCTCATCGTCATCGCGGGCATATAGCCGGGAATTTTCTCGTGGGATATGGAAGCCTGATGATTCTCCCGATCAAAATTCCTGAGCACGCCGTGAACCTGGTAAGTCGAAACCGGTTTCGGAGTCGAAGCTCCGCGCTGACATCCCGTCAATGCGGCGAGCATCAGAACCAGAAAGAAAATCGTCCGATCTCTCATGGAAGGACGCTAAGGACGAACCTGATTTTCACACAAGTGACGAAGAGGTGACGAAGAATCCCAATCGTAACAACGCGTCCCTTGCCAAACCTGGAGCGCTGGAGTCATCTGGAAAAGTGAACTTCTCCCGCTTCATCGCACTCATTTTCTTCGCGATGCTTTTCCTCGGTATCGGCGCGATTCTCCTGCGCAAACCCGTTCCTCAAAAATCTCCCGCTATAACTTCACCTGCGCCCGCTGCCACAACGACATCCACCGCACCACCAGCCAACGATGCGCCGCCCTCCATTGCACCGACCGTCACAGCCGAGATGGGCGACGTCGGCGGCAAGTTCTTCGGCAAGACACCCGATCCTGCCCTCGTGCGCCATTACTACATCGCCGCCGAACCCGAACTCTGGAATTTTGCCCCGGAAGGCGAGGACCCCGTGTGCGGAAAATCCTTCCCCGCCCAGGTGCTCCTCAACCGCTCCTCGTGGAAAATCCGCTACGTCCAGTACGCCGATCCCGGCTTCTCCGCGCGCGTCCTCCCAGCGGAACGGCTTGGCATCCTGGGCCCCGTCCTGCGCGGCACCGTTGGCCAGTACATTGAAGTCACTTTCCTCAACCGCGCCTGGATGCCGCTCTCCATGCATCCTCACGGCGTCAAATACGACCGTGACAGCGAAGGCTCCTATTATAAACAAGGCTCCGGCCTTGGCGCTGCCATTGCCCCCGGCGCAAAATTCACCTACGTCTGGAAAATCGATGGGGACTCCGCTCCCCTCCCCGATGAACCCAGCTCTAAGGCGTGGCTCTACCACAGCCATGTCAGCGGCGACGAGGAAACCAACCTCGGTCTCATCGGCGCTATCATCGTCACCGATCCCGCGCGTGCGCGACCCGATGGCACGCCGCGCGATATCGACCGCGAAATGGCTGCGCTCTTCATGATCTTCGACGAAAGCAATTCCTTCGGCGACAGTGTCGAGGAACCCGATGAGCGTCCCGTCAACGCACCCGTAGGGCCCGTCCAGCGCACCTGGGCCGAGACGCAGGAAATCGCCGAGGCCGCCCAGCGTCACACCATCAACGGCCGTGTCTTCGGCAACCTCGCCGGTTTGGAAATGAACGAGGGCGAACGCGTCCGCTGGTATCTCTTCGGCCTCGGCTCCGAGACCGATCTTCACAGTGCCCACTGGCACGGCATGACCGTGGTGGAAGACGGCCGCCGCCGCACCGATGTCGTCGAACTTCTCCCCGCTAGTATGCGCATCGCCGACATGCGCGCCGACAATCCCGGCACCTGGCTCCTCCACTGCCACGTCGCCGAGCACATGAGCAACGGCATGTTCGCCCGCTTCACCGTCCATCCTGCCGGCAGCTCCGGCGTCAGCCGCGATCCCGAAGTCGCCTTCCTCGGCATGCCGCAATCGCTCAATACCCTCCGCATTCACAGCGCCGAGCTCGCGCTGGACAAAGGCACTTCGGGCGCAGGCGAGATCGACCTCGACGGCCAAGTCACTGTCCCCGTCCCTTTTCCCGTGGCCCGAAACGCCTTTTCCATCCAGATCGGCGGTAAAGCCCTCACCTTCCAGCCCGACGCGAGCGGCATCTGTTCCATGCCGGAAGGCCTTCTCCTGATCAAAAACATCTCGTCCTACGGCGTCGTTACCGGCGGCACCCTTAACTTCGAGATTACCCTCAAGGGTGCCTCTTGGTTAGCCGAGCTTCGGCAACAACACCTGCTTCAGAAAAACTCGCTCGCCCTCAATACGACAATACCTCTTTCCTTACTTGTGGGCGGCGCTCATCACACCGCCTCCACAATCTTGAAAATCGCTACACCCTAGAGTTTGAACACATCAACATCAAATACTGTTCAAATCCATATGCCGGTAAAGGGCTAGCTGGTTTCTCATCCTCCATCCGAAAAAGCTTCGAACCGCGTCAGGCTGTACCAATCCCGGATGAGCTCCTGAAATTTCTCAATCTGGGTCGGCTTAATGAAGTAAGCATTGGCACCCAAATGCGCTGCCCGGTCGATATCAGCAGGACGAGTTGACGAGCTAAGGATATTAATCGTCAGTTTTTTAAGGGACGGTTGCTGACGAACATATTCGAGAACCTCGAGTCCACTTTTTTTAGGCATATTTAAATCTAAAAAGACTACTAACGGAAAGGGGTGCTTGCTTCGATCAGAAAAACGTCCGCGCCCTTCCAAGTATTCAAGAGCTTCTTCTCCATCATGGACCGCCTGGAGTGGATTTGAGATGTGCGCTTTCAAGAAAGCGCGTTGCATCATAAACACCTCATCTTCATTATCCTCCACCAGAAGGATTGTATGTCCTGCAAGAGAATGCCGAACGCGTTCTGGAGTTTCCATAATCAAGAGATGACAGGTGCCTTTCTAAGCTCAATCCAAAAACGACTACCTACATTAGGAGGACATGATTCCACGCCTACCCTCCCTCCCATGCGTTCCATCCCCTTGCGGACAATGGCAAGACCGATTCCCGTTCCCTCGATGCGATCTTTCTGTAATCGCTCAAAAACCCGGAAGATTTTTTCATGATACTCGGGGTCTACGCCTACTCCATTGTCCTCCAAAGTGACCCGTATCATCCCCTTGTTTTCGGTAGCTCTGAAAATCACAACGGGAGCCCTGCCTAAAGGAACAAATTTCAAGGCATTTCCGAGAAGATTAGCGAGAATTTGAGTCAGCATAGTTAAATTAGCCACCACAGGAGGAAGAGGGCGAATTGTTGTAACAGTTGCCCCTAGTTCAGCTATTTCAGACTCGAAAAGATCCAAAGCCGTTTGCCATGCAGCCTCAAGGTCTATTGGTTCCAGTTCTATCTCGGATCGTGCGGCTTTACCGTATGCCAACAGATCCAAAACCAAAGCGTCCATGGTTTCCGCGGACTTAACAATGCGTCGCGCATAACCCTCCGCTGTCTCGTCCAAGTTCGGCGTGTAATCTTCCAATAAAATTTTGGCAAAAGCCTGCATGGATCGGAGAGGGGCTCGCAAATCGTGAGCGATGGAATAAACGAGGGTTTCCAACTGCTCATTTGTTTCGGTCAGTTGAGATGTACGCTCCTTGACCGTTTTTTCGAGCCTTGCCTCCGTTTCCTTTCTCTCAGCAAGAAGATCTCGTATCTGATGTTGTCGTTGTTTGGCTCTCAAAGCGACATCGACTGTGCTTAATAGAGTTCCGCGCCGAAAGGGGCGCTCCAGCAACCCCACGTTTGCACGGGTTCCCATTGAGGTGAGAATGCGGAGGCGCTCCGAACTTGCTTCTCCTCCACTCGTGATAACCGTAATCGGTATGTCAGACCAAGGAGGCTGGCGGGCCAAAGCTTCACCAAGAATTTGAACTGAAGCAAGATTAAGCGTCTCCTCGGCAAGAAGGATCAAATTACAATCCTTCTCGATTTCGCGGCAGAGTTCGGTCATATCACGACAAATATGAACGGCATGTCCCAAATGCTCCAAGAAGGTGGCCGTCACAGGTCCATCGTTTCCCGTAGGAGCAAAAATCAATATTTCCGACCGAGAGGTAGAAGACTCTAACGGAGGGATGGAGACATCCATAATCATCAATTCATGGGTTTGGCTGGGAGAATAATCTTGATGTCTTATCGTCATCCAAAAATGAAGGGATCCCTGTAAGGATGCCCTGCAAATTAGTTAACGTCTCTCCGACTTCAATTCCTTCCCTGTTCACCTTGATTTCCCGAATCGTACGTTCGTGATTACCACTCCTCTTTTTAATAATCGAAATGGCCTGCTTAACTGCCCCTCGAGCTTCAAAATATCTTAGGAGCACCACCGTGTCGGCAAGATAGGTTAAATCAACGGTGGACTGCATGTTCCCGACGATTCCCTGTTGGGCAAGCACCATGATTGTAATGACGCCCTGCTGGTTTAAATAGGCCAATAACTCGTGAAGCTGGAGAGCGAGATAGTGCTCTTTCGGCATTGCATTGAGATAGCCGTTGATGCTGTCAATTATTACCATGCGGGTTTCATTTTTGCTTACGGCCTGTCGAATTTTAAAGGCCATCTCCCCCGGTGAAATTTCGGCAGGGTTAATTTGCTCAATGACAATATTACCGCTCTCAATGTATTTATTGAGGCTCATTCCTAGATTCGACGCCCGGCTGATAAGGGTTGAAAGTGTTTCGTCAAAGATGAACATCAATACCTTTTCTCCCCGCTTGACGGCTTCCAGGGCAAATTTGATGGCCAGAGTCGATTTTCCAGTACCGGGAGGGCCCATAAACATGTTGCTCGTTCCCCGGTCCAGTCCTCCACCCAAAAGTGCGTCCAGCTCTTTTAATCCACTCGGAAAGTGTTCCTGGACAAAATCTGTATGATGATCGGCTGCAACCAAGCGAGGAAAGATGATCATCCCTCCTTTTTCTAAAATCAGGTCATGGTTTCCCTCATGGAATTTAACTCCGCGAATCTTCTGAATGTTGATCTGGCGGCGAGAAATACCATAGGTCGGAGAGAAACTCGAAAGACTGAGGACGCCATGGGCAATACTTTCGATCTGCAGATCCTTAATGCCGGAAGTACAATCATCGAGCATCAATACCGTGCACTTGCGACCTGCGAAAAATTGCTTCAATTGCAAAATTTGTCGACGATAGCGCAACGGTGTCTCGGCGAGCATCCGCATTTCAGAAAGTGAATCAAAGACCAAGCGAGCAGGTTCCACCCTCTCAACCTCTTCGACTAAGGCTTTTGTCGTTAGGTCTAATTCGATTTCTGAAGGGTGGAAAAAAGTATTGCTCGTACTGTCCTTCAAGCGTTCCTCAACGGCCGAAAGTTCAAAAAAGGATATATTGTTCAAACTCCACTCATGCGAAAGCGCGATGCTTTCAATTTCCTCTTTTGTCTCCGAAAGCGTGATGTAAAGGCCTTTTTCTCCCTGCCGCGCGCCTTCCTGGAGAAATTGGAGAGCCAACGTTGTCTTACCTACACCGGGAGGACCTTGGACAAGATATAACCTGTTTTTGGGAAATCCACCTCCCGTTATGGCATCGAGCCCTTCCAAACCGGTGCAACAACGCTCTGTAGAATTCATAATTTTAAGTGTAAAAGTTAACTTTTAGGAATTGTACAAGCGACCTTGTTCATTCCCTGCAATCTCTGATCCATCTCTTGTATCGCTCATAACTTCAGGGCATCTGCTATCTTTGATTTATCCAGAAGATAAAATATGGCTTCCCTATGGGGATGACTTGCATGGGGTATGCCAACACTTAGAAAAGCTATTTTGGGAGAAGCGACAGTTAAGCAAAAAATCAATGCCGCTGCATATCGCACGCAGCCTCAAATCCGGTATCGCAATATGCGATAATTCTCTTTCAAAGCACAGGAGGCGCTATTCGGCTCCGGGACAAGACTTATTGGATAAGCCCTGATTCGGATTGTAACCGGGCGAGGCCGTGTTAGACCGGAAACATGAAGCTTTTTCGCAGGTTGCTGATGCTCGTTATGTTGGGATCCATAGCCTTGTTTGCGGGTGCCAGGGCCGCTTCTGAAACCGACAGCCCCACTGCAGTCGTGCAGGCCTTGTATCATTCGGCTTTTATTCATTTCGGATTTACTTCGGACACAATCAAATCCAACCGGCAATGGCTGACGCCCGAGTTATATTCCCGTCTTTTGAAAAAAGTGAATGAACCGACCCCAAAGGGCGATGCCCCCGACATCGAAAGTGATGTGTTTTTGGACTGCCAGGATCTGCCGAGTAAATTTGTTGTTGGAAAAGCCTCAATAGACCAGACCAAGGCCAAGGTCGACGTTACCCTGATTTGGTCTGGGGCGTCGGGAGAGAAGCGCCATTACAACGCCCTTCTGAAACAGATCGATGGCAATTGGAAAGTCTACGACATCGATTATGGCAAGGATGGTAAGCTGACAGATCTGTTAAAGTAAGTGTGGAGAAGAAATTCAGAATGCCATCTCCATCCAGGCCAAAATTGCCTTACTTGTTGGAATCCAGATTCGATTTTTGAACAGGTGCCGTAAACTCGTTGTGCTTCATCCAATAGTCCTTCAAGGAAAGCATGAGGTCGGAAAGCATCGCCTGATTCGGCGGCTTCACCAGAAAGGATCTTGCCCCCAGGCGGTAGGTTTCCTTGATGTCCCGTTCTTCCGCTGAGGACGTCAGTACGACTACCAATGTGGAGTCCAACGATGGCTGCTTACGGACCCACTCCAAAACTTCAAATCCATTTTTGTAGGGCAGTTTTAAATCCAAAAAAATCAGGTTCGGAATGGGAAACTCCGAACGATTGGTGAATGGACCGGTGCCGGCCAGGTAATCAATCGCCTGCTGGCCGTCTTCGACGACTTTCAAGGGATTGGGGATTTCCGCGTGCTTCAGGGCACGCTTCATCAAAAAGATATCGTTGGGATCGTCTTCCACCAGCAGGATGGTGGCATTTGGATTCATTTTCATAATTGCTTTTCGTAATCAGATCAAGCGCCCGGAAGCTGAATCCAAAACTTGCTTCCTGTAATGCCGTCTGACATCACTCCCATGGTGCCATTCATTCTTTCGATTGTCTTGCGAACAATGGCCAGACCAATCCCGGTGCCTTCGTATTTTGTTTGCGGGTGGACCCGCTCAAACATTCCCCAGATGCGTTTTTGGTGTTCCGGTTTTATTCCAATGCCATTGTCTTCCACCCACAGCTTGACTTGGCCCTCCTGAACTTCCGTCCAGATTCGGACCTGCGGTGCCTTGCCTGGGAGGACAAATTTGACCGCATTGTCGACCAAATTGGAGACGGCTTGGGCTAAAAACGACTCGTTTCCTGTGACAGGTAATAAAGGAGTTTGGACAGATATCTCCATCGCTTTGAGTTGAATGTACTGCTGAACAATATCGGAGACGAGTTTATCCAAGGCCACACGGTGAAGGCGCAACTCCGTACGGGGTATTTTGCTGTAAACCAACACGTCGCGGGTTAGTCGATCCATCCTTAACCCGGCTGCGATGATTCGCTGAAGGTATTCTTCGCCTTCACTATCGATGACCTTGCCCCGGTAATCCTCCAATAAAGCTGATGCATAGCCCTGCATGGCGCGAAGGGGCGCACGCAGGTCATGGGAAACGCTGTAGGAGAATTCTTCCATCTGGGTGACAGCCTCCTGTAAGGAAGCGGTACGCTCGCTTACCAATCGCTCCAATTCCTCCCGACTGTCGGCCAGGGTCTGTTTTGCCTGCACACTCTCGGTAATGTCGACGCAGGCGCCAATATAGCCTTGGAAAGTGCCTTTGGGACTGAACCGGGGCGTTCCCTGATTCAGAATCCACCGGTATTCGCCCGTCCGGTGCCGAAGCCGATATTCCATCTCGAACGGAATGTGGGCCTCAAAGGAGGAGGTATAAATTTTGGAACAACGACTCAAATCATCCCGATGAACGCCTTCGGTCCATCCGTTGCCGATTTCCTGTTCCATGGTGCGACCGACAAAATGGAGCCAAGTCTGATTGAAGTAATTGCAAAGCTGGTCGGTTCCCGCCTCCCAAATCAACATGGGAGCTGCATCGGCCATGGTTCGAAAGCGAATTTCGCTTTCACGCAGGGCTTCCTGCCGCTTTTTATCTTCCGTGATATCCCGCGCGATTTTGGATGCGCCAATGATCTTTCCGCTGCTGTCTTTTATCGGAGAAACGGTCAAAGAAATATCGATTAGGCGTCCTCCCTTGGTCAGACGGATCGTCTCATAATGTTCAATTCTTTGCCCCTTTTTGAGTCGATTGATGATTCCTGGTTCCTCTTTCTGCAAGTCAGGAGGAATGAGGGTGAGAACCGATTTTCCGATGATCTCCTCCGCAGTATATCCGAACATCCGCTGCGCTCCGCTGTTCCAGGACAGAATGATTCCATCGAGAGACTTGCTGATAATTGCGTCGTCGGAGGATTCCACGACTGCTGCGATCCGGGACAGGGCTTCTTCGCTTTTGCGCAAGGTGTCTTCAATTTGTGCCCTCTCCAGAAGAGGCCAGACGCGCGCAACCGCATTTTCCAGGAGAACCTTTTCATCCGCTGTCCATACGCGAGGTTCGTCCGAAGCAACGCATATGCACGCTTTCCACCGCCCATCGTGAATGAATGGAGACAGGCTATAGGCAGCGATCTTGAGTGTCTGGTAGTTGGAAACAAAATCCTTCGTTAAGGGGTGAGTGCGGATATCGTCCACGCTGACGGGGCCTTTCCGGACCGCCGCCCACCATTCGGGAGCGCCAAATTCGGCCAGCATGTAAATGCCCTCTATTGTGGGCAAGCCTTCGCGGCACCAATCCGGCCACGTGCGCGCATGATGAATGTCCGGATACGCATTAAAAAAATAACAGCGGTGAGCCTTTAGAAATTGCCCAATCTCCCGGGTGGCCATGCGATTCAGTTCCAAGGGATCGGTGGCTGTCGCTAATTTTTGCGTCAACTGGACAAGAAATTCTGTTTGAGTATGGACCTGATGACGTCCCGTGACATCTCGAGTGGTGCCGACGATGACCTCTACGTTGCCATCAGAATCCAAGACGGGCTTAAAGATGTAATCGTAAACGCCGGAAATGCCACTATCCCCGGTAAAAGGCACCTCTCCACGAATGGGTTGTTTGGTGCGCACGATGTCTTGAATCTCACGCATGTGCATGTCTGCGTGCCAGGTGGGATATCCCAAGTCATGACACGTTTTCCCCACAACTTGGTCCAGGGTCTTGTCCCAGACTTTTAGCAGGCGGGCATTCGCGTAAAGGAATCGCCCTTGTGGATCGAAGATGTAGGCAAAGTCGTCTGTGGTCGAGAGGATGGTCTCGTAGAGGCGGGTAGCGTGATCAAGATCCTTCAAGCTGAAAGCTTTCGTGGTCGCAGGCACGGCAATATCGCTGTTCTTGAGATCCACGCTACTATTATCGGAAGCAAAGGGCGATTGTCCAGAGTTCGACGCGCTTCTCAACATTTCAAGAGCGCTACGAACTTAAGTCGAACGCGCTATGCGTACGATTTAAGGATGTCCGAAAAGAGGATCTTCCTCTTTTAGAGGGTAATGAAGATCGTACCGGGGCACCACGCATTCCACGTCATTGATTAATGTTTCGATGACGACAACCCCTTCGGTGGTGGTGTTGAGGCTAAGAAAGAAAGCGTTCGATTTATCCTCGATGAGCCGCCAAATCCGATTGAGAACGCTTTTGTCCGACAGGATCGTGGCGGTACCGGAGAGATTGACGACCGTGGAGGAATCCTCGGTTGTGAACATCCAACTGACTTTAGGGTGATTGCGGATATGTTCGACCTTCCTGCTGACGGGTGAAGTCAAAGCGTAAAGGTAGGGAAATTCCTGGAGGGAGAGCGTGGACATCCACCTGACATGAGGAGCGCCGGATGGATCCACTGTGGCAAGCGCTCCCGGGCGATGACTGTTCGCCAGTTGCTTGGCCAATCGAATGACGTGCTCGCCATGAGCTTTGTTTTTTTCAATTTGGTTGGAAGGAAAATTAGAATTCATAATTGGGGATGATAGGTTGAACATGGCTATTGGAGGCGCTTACTTGGGGCGTTTCCAGAAAGGAGACGCGGAGGGGAATTTCATCGCGCCAGCTTGGAACATCGATGCGTGAGTATCCTTGAAGCGCGCACCGATGTTCTTCCCGCTCCACCTGCCCCGGCTCTTCCTTGAGACTCCTCGCGAGTAATCCCCGTGCTTCTTTCAGGGACGTCACATGGCAGGTATCCATCCATTGCCGCAAGTCTTGTTCGATTACTTCCAACCAGGGAATACCCCGTTGAAGCAAGACCGAGCAAATCTGGACGGTACTGGCTCCCGAGAGGATCATTTTAAGAACATCGCCACCGGTTCGGATGCCTGTTGAGGCAACAAGATCGAGCCGAACCTGCTGGTAAAGCAGGGAAATCCATCTCAGGGGCAATCGATTCTCCGACGCCGTGCTCAGCCGCAAGGAATAACCCGGCCCCATGGAAAGCAGATCCAGATCGGGCTGATAAAAACGGTTGAAGAGGACGAGTCCCTTCGCCCCGGCCTCCTCGAGTTGACGCGTCATTAACGCAAGATTGGTAAAAAAGGGCGGTATTTTAACCGCAACGGGTATTTCAATCGCCGCTGTCACTGCCCGAACAATGTTAACGTAGGCTTTTTCAATGTCGGCCGAAGGCGTGTCCGCCGAGAGACTCAGGCTATAGATATTGAGCTCCAACGCATCGGCTCCAGCTTTCTCAAGAGTGCGAGCCAGCCGGATCCAACCTCCAGCCGTGCCGGCATTCAGGCTGGCGATGACGGGGATTTGAAGATGCCGCTTGGCAATGATGACCTCGTCCACATACCGGTCGACGTGATGGGGAATTTCTTGATAAGGCTCTTCAAAGAGGGAGTGGAGAACGATTGCACCCGCTCCGCACCGTTCCATTTCCAGAAGACCGTCGAGATGCTCCGACAGCGGGGAGGCTGATGGAATAAGCGGAGAGCGCAGCTCAAGACCCAAATAGGTGGTGGAAATGTCGCGGAGCGTTTTCATAGGGGGTAGTGAACCCGGATGACTCCATCCTGGAGGACCAGTTTCTGGGTAAATCAAAAGGCTCGGCAAAGATTCAGTGTATCGTGATCCCCGACGAGCAGTTCGCCATTCAGGGAGTGAAATCCGTGAGCGCGGGCGATGGTAATTAGCCGCTTAATCAAGAGACGGAGCAGGTCCGTATTTTGATTTTGATCCCCGACCAGCGTGGCAAAAGAGGCAACGCCCGGAGTCTCGGTCGTTGTCAGCCGTCCCACGGCAAGAATTTCGATTGGATGTGTGGTTGTCGCAGGACGTTCAGCCACGATGGCATAAGAGTCAGCGGTATTGGAACACACTTTGGCCAGGCGCTCG
>Ga0105237_10002204_pt1 | contig 24406 bp, 19 predicted proteins | sample KBSC24metaG_FD_81520 | JGI IMG/M metagenome (GOLD analysis project Ga0105237, IMG submission 81520) | Corn rhizosphere microbial communities from Kellogg Biological Station, Michigan, USA - KBS C2-4 metaG | ecosystem: Host-associated > Plants > Roots > Rhizosphere > Soil | place: Michigan, USA...
ATGGTGAAGGACTGAACCGGGACGGAAGCCAGCAATTGAATCGCAGTACGCCGGCGCGCCTATCTGGATCAATTGCTGGCTTCCGTCCCGGTTCAGTCCTTCACCATGGAGATCGCCGACCTGGCCGGGCACATCGGAGCAAAGGCTCTCGAGCTCGAGTGCAATATTCCTCTGGCCGACCTACAGATTGGCGCGACGGCTCTCTACTTCCACTTCGACATCGTGGCGTCCAACGGAGCACGGTTTGAAGGCATCCCAGGACTGAAAGTCAGAGAAATGCGCTGAACCAACGGGGCGCACTGTACCCCGACATCTCTCACCGGCGCGTCCGGCGCCGCATGCAAGCTCAAGTAGAAGGTGCTACCCTGACCCGGACTCGATTCCACCCAAATGCGGCCGCCCTGCCGTTCGATAATGCGCTTGGACAATGCGAGTCCCACACCAGCTCCTGGAACATCCTGGCCGTGAAGCCGCTTGAACAACCCGAAGACCTTCTCGGCGTATTCGAGGCGAAACCCCTGGCCGTTGTCCCGGACCGCGATCACCCATTCCGTTGCTTTCCGCTGGGCGGAGAAATGAATATGCGGAGCGGCCGCGCTGCGGTATTGGATAGAATTGCCGATCAGATTTTGAAAGACCTGGGCCAGTTGGCTCGATTCAGAGAGCACCATCGGAAGGGGCTCGGACGTGACCGCCGCCGAACTCTCGCGAATCAGCGATTGTAAACTGGTAAGGCTCGTGGCAAGCGCATCGGTCGCCGATGTTGCCGTCAGTCTGGTGACATCCACACGGCCCGCCCGCGAAAATTCCAGCAGCCCTCCGATCATTTTCTGCATCCGGCGGGATGCCACCAGGCAAAACTGAATATACTCATCCGCCTCAGCATCGAGTTTTCCAAGATAGCGCCGCGCCAACAGTTCGGTAAACGTGCTGATATTGCGCATAGGCTCTTGTAAATCGTGACTTGCCGCGTAAACAAACTGCTGGACGTCCTCATTGGAATGCAACAGCGCTTCTTCCACCCGCTTTTTCGTGGTGATGTCGGTGAAAGTGCCGAGCCATGTAGTCACCCGTCCCCCGGCATCCCGCAATGGCATCCCGCGGGCTAGAAACCATCCGTAGTTCCCTGTCCTGTTTTCGTAAATTCTATGTTCGATCTCGTAAATATCACCACGCTCCACTGCCTTCTTCCACGCCTCTAATACGGCCGGACGGTCTTCGGGATGGATCAAGTCGAGCAGACATCGTTCCTTCAGGTCCTGCAGCCGAAGCCCCGTATATTCAATCAGTCTTTGGTTCGAATAGGTGAGCATGCCGTCTGCGTCCAGTGTCCAGACCAGTTGCGGCATTACATCGGCGAGCAGCCGGTAGCGGCGTTCACTTGCTTCGAGAGCGAGCGCCGAGGATCGGTCGCGCTCGAGTTGGCAGGCGATGAATTCGCGGCTTGTTTGTAGTTCTTGCCGTTGCCAAGCCTCCACCAGCGTCCGCTGGCGCGCCAGATGCGCCCAATACCCACAGACTCCAAAATGGACGAACGCGATGACAAAGCGGGTCATCACGCTCGGTGTCGTAACGTAGTCGCCCTCGTAGAGATAGCTGTGCATCCCGGCATAGTGCAGGACGAGAAGCACCGAGCGTTCTCCCACCGCAACGATCGTCGCCGGCAACAGGCACGCCCAATCCTGGTAAATCACCATCATCGTCATCGCCGGAAAGAATAGGTAACGCGCCTCGAGCATTCCGTGCGTCTGGTAAATGTTCAGAGCAACGAACACCTGTAGAGCGACTCCGCCAAGACACCGGGTCAGAAAACTTCGCGGAAACTTTCGCGCGATTACGAAGAAAATCCCGAGCGCCGCGGCCGAAACAATCAGTGTGACTCCCCAAGTATGGTGAATTCCGGCCAACAGAATCGCTAGCAGAAAATGGGCCAGGATGTAGTGGCCGATCAGCCGGTCGCCATTGGCGTAAAACGGCTGCATCTCCGCTTTGGCCTGCTGTTCGGTGAGTCCAATCGATGCCGTCGCCACCACAGTCCTCCCCAAGATAACTAGTGGGAACGGCTTGGAGTTATTCTCAAACTATTTTGCACTATTACCGATTCTACCTCGAAATTTTGAGCATCACTACGCCATGGCTGGGAACCATAGCGGAAAATTGGTCTCCTTTGGTCTCATTTTTATGCGTCCAGAGGTTGCGAATCTTCATTTTGCCCTTAATTCCAAGCTCGGCAGCCGTGATCGTAATTTTGGCTTCCCGATCGCCGCGATTAAATAATCCAGCCGCCTGGGCGCCGTTCGAAAGCGGCTTTACCCACACTTCCACGTCGCCTTCCTGGCGCTTGCGCGTACCCTGTTTCCCGAGGCTATCCTGATCCACCGCGATTATTTCGCGATTCGTTAGAATGTCAAGTGTATCTTTCGACATATCCCGTAAATCGTTTCCGGCTAGCAGCGGAGCAGCGAGAATCGACCACAAGCTCATGTGCGTCCGGTATTCGGTATCGGTCATTTTGCCGTTGCCGACTTCGAGCATATCCGGATCGTTCCAGTGGCCAGGCCGGGCGAACCCGGCCAGCCGGCTCTGGTCGAACCCTATTTTCGTCATCGAATTCCAGGAGTCGCTGATGTCGCCAGTGGTCCGCCAGAGATTACCGCCCACGTCTGGACCCCACTTCCACACGTCCTGACGGCCATATTGGCAAAGGCTGTAGACAATTGGCCTTCCCGAGGCCAGCAGCGCGTCGCCCATTTTCTGATAGACGGCCTGCATGTCCGTATCTTTATAAATGCGGCTGGCGCTGCACCAGTCGTATTTCAAATAGTCGATGCCCCACTGAGCATACATGCGCGCATCCTGGTCTTCGTGAGCGTAACTGCCTTCATAGCCGGCACACGTCCTGGGCCCGGGAGACGAATAGATGCCGATCTTCAGACCCTTGCTATGAACGTAGTCGGCCAGAGCCTTCATGTCCGGGAACTTCTTGTTCGAGCGGAGCACGCCGTTCGAATCGCGGTCGCCTTCCCATGTGTCGTCAATGTTGATGTAGAGATACCCGGCGGCTTTCATCCCATTGCTGGCCATCGCGTCGGCAATTCCGCGAACCGCTGCATCGTCAATGCGGCCGGCGAAATGATTCCAACTGTTCCAGCCCATGGGAGGCGTCCTCGCGAGCCCGTTGTCTTTCACTGGATGAAGCGCGGGCGGGGCGATATACGGCGGAGGATCGCCGGCGGTCTCGGGCCCTCGTTTCCCTGCGAACTCCGACGGCCCGCGCGGATTTGAGCTGGTCGCCTTGAGCCGCAACGTATCGCCGTCGAGCTTGCCTTCGTAGACGACCTTGCGTTGATTTTGACCGGCACGGAATGTTGTGGTCAGGGAGACGGTATCACCATTGACGGAACCCTCGGTGATCGGCGTTTCACGCGAGACGTTCACCACGATCTTGCCGGTAAGGCTGGCGCCATCCTGCTTCAGGATAAAGACGGTTTCTTGGGAATGGCCGTCGGCCATTTCCACTTTCGAGACCCAGTGGCCGGTGAGGTCCGCGGCGGTGGCGGAACAGAAGACCGCAAACGTGAGAATGGGCAAAACGCGAACTATCTTCATGGCTCCGCCATTACGATATCACTTCAGTGTATGTACGATCTCTACCTCTGGAAACTCGATGCCGCGATGCCCGTCCCGCGATTCGCAAAGCGTTTCCAGCTTGCTCCAGATTGCTTGGATTTCCTTTGGCGCACGGTCCGGTGCGTCGTGTCTCTTCCAGGTCAGAATTTCCACGAAGTACGTTTTGCCGGCGTCGTCTTTGCCTCGCATAACCAAGTGGGGACTGTCGAGCACCAGTCCCGAGCGCCGGTAGCTGGGCCATGCCTGGGCGTGAACCGCCGCAAACTCCGTTTCTTTACCTGCCCTGATGCGGAATGTCGAAATCACTGTTTCAGGTCATCCGCAGCGCTGCAAACGGCAAGAGTCACTATACAGAAAAGCATCAGTACTCTCATGGATAGAAGAGTATCCGAGTTGAAGAGAAAATTCTTCTTCAATCTTGTGAAAAAAGGCCGCCGGCGTTTCCACCGGCGGCCTTTTTTACACTAGTTGCAGGAGAGAGATTAATCGCCGAACGTACCGACTTCCTTGTTCGCTTCTTCCTTCTTCGGCTTGCCGATCAGAGCACCAAGCGGAACGAAGCCTTCCTTGTTGTCCACCACCGGCTCCTTCAGAATGTGCTGCCGGTAAAGCTTTTCCATCTCAGCGTCCTTCGCGGCCTGTTTCAATTTCTCATCGCGCGCCCGAGTCTTTTCTTCGCGGGCAGTTTTCGCAATACCCTTCTCGTCCAGATCATGCTGGCGCTCGCGCGTCACATCGGCCTCGATCAGAATCAGCGAGTGTTCCTTGCTGTCGAGATTCACGTTCTTACCGCCGGCGATAATTTCATGACGCCCTTTCTCCCCGTACCACTTGGTGAGCGTCGCCGTCATGTGCATTTTCTCGATGATATTCCGCCACCCAACGCCGGTATTGTAAGCGCAGAAGCTGATTTCGCCTTCCTGCGTGGCGTACGGAATAATGCACTGCTCAGTCCGCCGGAAATCGTAGTTGAACAGATCCTGGAACCACATGCCGGCGATGAAGAGGAAGTTCCACCGGTCGCGGCGGCGCTTCTCGATATCGGCCATGGTGCGGTCGCCGGTAACCTTGCCGTAGTCGCGCTTGGTGCCGCCGAAGCACTTGTCGAACTTCGCCAACAAGTCAGTCAGTTTGAAATGAGTCGGGGCCTTGAAGGCATCATAGTTGCGGAGCAGCGAAAGAGTCACGCCAAAGAGCGACATCTTCCGTCCGCGCGCAGCATCGTTAATCTTAGCCACGTCCGTAGCCAAACGATCCGCTTTCAAAAACGCCGTGACCGGGACATACTCCTTCGTTTCCTTGTCGCACATCACAGCCATGCCGATACCGCAATTCGGGTGGCAGCCACAGCTCAACTGTCCCCAATCCGCGCTCGGTCCATGCACCAGGTCCGCCCAATCGGAAAACGTGCTCATGAACGAAATCGGGAACCAGTCGCGGACGGGCTCGCCGATACCGGTCTGATCCTTCACATCGTGAGCGAGGTGCGAAAGCGTGTAGCGCTGCGCATTACGGCGGTCGTCGGTGACAGCTTCATCGCGGCCGGTAAAGGAAACCGGCTGGAAGCTCAAGAACGGAATTTTCTTCGGATTCGCCAGCGCGAAGCGAACCACCGCGCCCACCTGTTCGTTGTTCACACCGTTAATCAGCGTGATGACCGGCACGATATCCACACCGTTGGAATGCAGATTCTCGATGGCCCGCAGCTTCACGTCGAACAAATTGCCTACCGCCCGATGCGAGTTGGCTTCATTGCCTACGCCGTCAAACTGTAGATAGGCGTAACGTAAACCCGCCTCGGCGGACTTCTTGCAAAACTCGGGACTCTTCGCGAATTCGATGCCGTTCGTCGCTGCCTGCACGCTGTTGTAGCCGACCTTCCTCGCATAGCGAACCGCGTCGAGAAAATAAGGCGAAAGCGTGGGCTCGCCGCCGGAGAATTGAACCGACATCTGGCGGCGCGGCTTAATCGAAATCGCGTTGTCGAGAAGCGTCTGAATGTCTTCCCATGTCAGTTCGTGAACAAACCCAACCTGATTGGCATCCATGAAGCACGGATCGCACATCATGTTGCAGCGGTTGGTAAGGTCGACCGTGAGCACTGAACCGCGGCCATGTTTAATAGTCGAAGTGCCGTGGTCGTGAAGCTTTTCATCGTTGTGAGCGAGGATGTCTCGGCCCGGGAAAACGTCCTCCAGGTGTTTGAAAAACGCGGAATCAATGGCCATCAGATCCTCAAAGCGGCCATGCTTCGGGCACTCTTTCACCATCAGGATCTTGCCATCCCGTTCGATGATTTGCGCCTTGATCTCGCCAACCTTCTCGGTTTTCAGGATTTCCACTGGAATCTTGCCATCGAGAATCTGATTGCGGATCTCGGGGACGCACCGGGGACACAAGGAGTCAGTCGTACGAGGCCATCCGAGTTGCGGCTTCGTCTTCTCCCACGACTTGAGCAACGGCTTATCCGACCATTTCGGCGTGAACGAGGGGTTCCGGTTGATGCTATTCAGCTTCTCGAAGACGGTCCAAGCCGCTCCAGCAGCGTAACTTACGGCTTTTTCTGCGTATTTTATCGGCTTATGCATAGTTGATCCTTATAAGACGGCTCGAGGGTAGTATAGCCTCATGCCTTGGACGCTCCTAGCATTGGGAATTAAACCGTCTGTTTTCTTGGCTGTGTGGCGGAATGTCGGCCTGAACGGAGCAGGCTTTCGGCTCACTGGGCGAAATAACCGTTGATGTCCAGGACCACGTCGGTTGCCTCAGGCGACAGAAGGTTGATGCCGCCACCAGTTCCAGCGCGGATAATTGCCGCATTTGCAACAATTGAGCCGTCAAGAGAGTTTAAAGTCGACACGGTTGGCTGCGTCTGTCCGGAAGGCCAAGCCGTCAGGTAGCTGAGGGGTCCGGGCGGTACCACAGTGACATTGAAAGCAAAGGCTTGGGCAGTGGAAGGAGCGCTACAGGCACTCGAAGGAATAGGAAACGTACGGAAACCTGGACCGCCGGTAAGGTTCGGCGGGCCAAACGCTCCGGACGTTCCCTGCCCTGGGCGAGTGTCCACCGCCCGGCACGGCGTCAGTGGATAAAACAGCAAAGCCGGATTCCCACCAAGTGGAACAAAGCCCGGATCGGCGAAATAGCCATTGATGTCGATGATCACATCCGTCGCATTGGAAACGTAGATACTGACCGCCCCATTGATTCCAGCCGGAATGATCGCTGCATTCGCAACGATCTTCCCCTGAAGGGAATTCAAAGTCGAGACGACCGGTCTCGCCAAACCTGTGGGCCACGCAGAAAGGAACGCGAGACCTCCGGACGGCACTACCGTAATATTCACCGAATAGGCCTTTGCCGCCGCCGGAATTCCGCAGGCGCTGGAGGATATCGGGAAGTCCCGGATGCTTCCACTGGTCATCATGGGAGGACCGAAAGCTCCGGATGTTCCCGCGCCTGGGCGAGTATCGACCACCCTGCATGGAACAGCGGTGAAAAACGCCAGGCTGGACGATCCGGCCGGAGGCGTGTAAGACGCCGGCGCGAAGTAGCCGTTAATGTCAATGATCACATCGGTATTGTTGGTAGCGAAAACGCTGACAGCACCATTGATGCCCGCCGGCACGATGGCGGCGTTCGCCACGATGTCACCGCCGAGCGCATTCAGAGTAGAAACCAGAGGACGCGTCTGGCCGGACGGCCAAACCGTAAGGAAACCGAGTGGTCCCGAAGGGACGACTGTGATGTTCAGCGAATACGTCTGCGCCGAAGCCGGAATTCCGCACGTGCTGGACGAAATGGGGAAGTCGCGTGTCGAACCACCGGGCATCGACGGAGAACCAAATGGACCCGGTGCGCCACGAGTGTCCGCAACACGGCACGGCGTCACTGGGATGAATCGGAGGCCCGTAGCGCCCGTAGCGCCAGACTGGGTGACGGCGAATGTCTGGCCGCCGATCATTATCCAGCTCGCTCGAGCAGACGATCCAGAATTGGCTGCAATTGTGACTGCCACCTGAGTCGTTCCGGTACCCGAACCAGGAGCGGGAGTCAGCCAGGTGTCGTTCGCAGTAGCGGTCCATCCGCATGATGTGATGATATTCACGAATGTGGTGCCGCCGGAGGCCGGAGCGGAATACGAGGTGCTAGATAGGGAATAGCTGCAAACACCTCCCGGCGCCGCCTGAGTGATGGTGAATGCTTGATTGCTGATGATAATCGAAGCTGCTCGAGAGGAAGGTCCAGGATTTGCGGTGAAGTTCACCGTGAGGGTGAAATTGCCCGTGCCCCCACCCGAAGAAGCACTCAGCCAGACATCATTGGGCGTAGCGGTCCAGGCACACGGAGTGGTCACCGTAACAGTGGTCGAACCCGCTGTAGCGGGAGCGGAATATCCAGCACTGGAGAGCGAATAAGTACAACCAGCCTGGCTAATGCCGAAAGTATTTCCACCAATATTGATCGATCCGGCGCGGCTGGCAGTAGAAACGTTGGCACTGACCGAGTAGTTAACCGTCCCGCTGCCTGTACCAGCGCCGCCACTGGAGATGCCGATCCAAGCGTCGCTCGGCACCGCAGTCCATGAGCAAGTACCAGCGGCCGTAACACCCACAGTGCCGTTCTCAGCGCCAGCGCCATGCGGCCGGTTGGAGGGAGAAATGGTAGCGCAGTTACCGCCATAATTCACGCTGACATTCAATCCGGAGGAAGTGGCCGAATTTACCGTAATGGAGAGGTTACTGTAAGGATCGGTCCACGTGCGCCCGTTGTCGAGCACGGCATCGAGGACACTCTTATATGTCTGAGGGTTGAAGTCCAGCAACTCCGTGTGTCCCGCATGCGCGAAGTCGTCCGGATCCTCATAATGAATAAGAGCGCCCTTGTAAATGTTGCTGCTGATGAGCGAAAGCAACGTATCGTAGTTGCCTAGAGACTGGCGATATTCCAGCCAGAGGTACTTGTCGGTGGACCCTCGCTGTACTCGAATTGCCTTCAACCCCGACCCTGTTTCATAAGGAAGGATGGTAAAGTTTCCGCTCGCTGTTACGGTCTGGATACTGCTGCCGCCCAACCACCCAAGCTGTTGTTTGTGCTGCGCCGCATAGTGAGCAATCAGCGTCTGGCTACCGAACGTATAAGAAATACCCATCGCGGAGAAGAAATCACCGTATTCGTCGAAGACTGGCGTAGCGGTAGGCGCCCCAAGCGCTTCTCCCGGATAGTAGTACGCGGAAGCGTGTTGCAAACCCAGTCCGTGGCCGCCCTCATGGGAGGAGACATCCACAATGTAGTCGTTGTCCGATGTCGAATCGACCCCGATCCAGGCTACTGACGAGCTGAAGCTGCCGTGTGAAGGCGAAAAATTGGTCTGGCACCCGACCGAACCAAGCCCGACACACAGCTCTTTCGGATAGAAAATGAAAACGCGCGTATAGTTCCGGAAGTCAACCGTTGAATCCGCAGCCTGGATAGCGGCAGTCAGCATCTGGTTGTTTTGTGTCGAACAGTCATAGTATTTGTCGAGCACAAACGGCCCGAAGACGCCGCCAGTCGCGCTGGCAGCGCCGTACGAGGCTTCATTCCAGTAATTGGCCAACGCTCGGCCCGATCCAAAGAAAGCAGATTGCACGACGGACGGGCTGACCGTGTTAGCAATCGTGGGGAAAGAGACAATCAGCGCGGCTACCTTTTGCTGTCCCAGCGTGGAACACGAACTGAGCAGCTGAGGACCGGGTGTGACGGCACTGACGGCGATTCGCCCGCCGAGTCTCAGGCCGCTCACATTCACGTTGCGGCCGCATTGGAAGCGAGAAGTCTGTCCGGCGAAGAAGGCGCTGACCTCTTGGCCATCAATCATTATCGTGTGGCGGGTCCGGCTTACCCCATGCGCAAAGTCGTCCTCAACAAACTCCCGGCCTTCGCCTTCCCATGTCCCGCTCGATTCTATCGGTTCGTTCGGATACGCGGCGGCCAATGCGGCTCGAGTATCCTCCGGCAAAGCCATTGCTATCGCGGCGGACGGATCGGTCTCGATGAGTTCCGCCAGCAAGGACGCGCGATCGCGAATACGACGGCGCATCTCAACGTCGCTCACTGGCGCTCCGAGCCGTGCGTTGAGGGTTTTAATCTGCTGAGAGAGCGAGTCAGAGGAACGTTGCTGGGCTGTAACGAGCGCAGACGCTGAAAAGAGGACAAGTGCTGCTACAACAAATTTCCGTACAGCCACTGGGAAGAAGTATAACAAGGCAATCGGCCTGTATAGGATAGGTTTTGGAGCAGAGCGGGATGAGTATACCCCGAAAACGAATTTTATTCCTGGCGGAAGGCGCCACCATGGCTCATTTCGTGCGTCTGCTGGCATTGGCCGGCACCCTGGACACCGAAGAATATGAAATCCATTTTTATGCGCCAAGATCTTTTGCAGAGTATCTGGATAAGAAGCCATTCGCCGTGGGAGAACTTGCGACCATGCCGGGCGCGCAGTTCCTGGCAAATATCGCCAGGGGCGCGCCCTTATTCCCGGCCTCGGTGCTGCGGAATTACGTGCAGCACGACCGCGGCCTGATCAGCCGCCTGAAACCCGACCTGACAATCGGGGACATGCGCCCTTCGCTGCCCGTCAGCGCCCAACTGGAATCTACTCGCTGCGCCGTCATGATCAACGCCTATTGGAGCCCATACACCAAACGCCGGTCGATCATCCCGCAAATTCCGCTGACCCGCATTGTCCCTCCACGGCTCCTCGGTCCCATGTACAGGCTGACGGAACCGCTGGCATCTCGAATCCATGTCGCGCCGATGAATTCGGTGCGAAAGGAATTCGGCCTCCTACCGCTCCCGGCAGATTTGAGGGCGATGTACACAGATGGCAATTACGTCCTCTATCCGGATATTCCGGAGTTTATCCCCGCCTTTGATCTTCCGGATAATCATTTTTATCTCGGCCCCTGCCCTTGGACGCCGGCTGCGGCTTTGCCGTCCTGGTGGGGCCGGATGCTCGACGACCCAAAACCGAAAGTATTTGTCGCCTTGGGAAGCTCCGGTTCATCGCAAGTCTTGCCCGCCCTTTTTCGCGCGTTGGCGAAGCTGCCCGTATCCGTTGTCATTTCCACGTCCGGCCGGAAGACTCCAGGGATTACTCCATCCATGTACTCAGCCGATTTACTCCCGCTTATGGAGACGGCCAGCGAGTCGCGCCTCATCGTCTCGCACGGCGGCAGCCCCGGAGTAAATCCGGCGATGTCGGCCGGCAGGCCCGTGTTGGGAATTCCGAGTAACGCCGATCAGCATCTCTCTACCGCTGTGCTGGAGGAGAATGGCGCCGGTTTAGGGCTCCGTGTGGAAGAAGCTTCCGAAAAACGGCTCTCGAACAGTCTGGAAAAGCTTCTCTTCGATCCTCGGTACGAACTGGCTGCCAAGCGGTGGGCCGCCGTGTATGCCCGCTATGACAGCGGGGCGATGTTTCGGAATTTTCTGGTACGAGCCTTTAAGTAAGCTCCTTATTCTTTAACAATATCCGCCTTAGCGAGTTGGGACTATTGATCCATAGTCCTCCCGGTTGAGCCCGTCGATGAAGCCATTATGCGCTTCACTCTGCTGACGATTGGCTCCAGGGGAGACGTTCAACCTTTGGTCGCTCTAGGCCAGGGACTCCGCCGCGCCGGGCATGAAGTACGGATTGCCACCTTCGAGACTTTTCGCCCGCTAGTGGAGCAAGCAGGGCTCGTCCTCGCGCCGCTTGTAGGCAATGCGAAGACTCTCACCGAGTCGGAAGACGCGGATGCGCTGGTTGAATCCGGGCAGAACATCGCACAACACGTCCGGGCGATCCGTGCGATTTCCCGGAAACTCACCCAGACCGAAGGTTACTGGGAGAGCTTTTCCCAAGCCTGCCGGGGTGCGGAGGCGATCATCTACAACTACACGGCGCCTCAAGGCTATCATCTTGCCGAACGCTTCAAAATTCCGGGGATTCTGGTTGCACCCACCCCAGCTGTCGCGCCGACAGGCGATTTTCCGCATCCGTTTTGGCCTGGCGAGCCGAAGCTGGGCGCAATCTTCAACCGAATGACACATTCGGTGTGCGAGCAGTTTATGTGGCAGCCGTTTCGGACTATGATCAACCAGTGGCGCCTCGAACACCTTGGTTTGCCGCCGATGTCCATGCGAGGTCCGTATTCGCTCATGCGGCGATCCCTCGTACTCTACTCCTGCAGCCCGAGCGTGATCCCACGAGCTTCCGGCTGGGGCGAACAGGTCCAATTAACGGGGTTCTGGTATAGCGACCCTGTCCGGTGGGAGCCCGATCGCCGAATGACGGATTTCCTGAAAAGTGGTTCACGCCCCGTGTATATAGGGTTCGGCAGTGTAGGCGTCGGGAATGAAGAAGCATCGATCCAACTGGCCCGCGAGGCTCTGCGGCTTTCCGGACAACGGGGCATTGTGGGGGTCCGCCAACCGGGATCCGTGGACGCAGCTAACGATTTCCTTCCCGTCGGTGATGTGCCCTACGAGTGGCTCTTCCCTAAAATGGCATGTGTGGTTCACCATGGCGGCGCTGGTACCACCGCAGCCGCATTCCGGGACGGAATACCAAACGTCGTCTTTCCGCATTTCAGCGATCAACCGTTCTGGGGCCGCCGCATCGCCGAATTAGGCGTCGGACCGATGCCGATTCCGGGAAAAGAACTGACGGCTGGCCGCTTGGCCGCGGCAATCACAGAGACACTCAACGATCCAGCGATTCTGCAAAAAGCCGCGCTCCTAGGCGAGAAAATTCGACCGGAGGACGGGGTCCGAAAGGCTGTTGAGGTGATCACTTGGTATTTGGGACGATCTCAATCAAGGCAGAGCGAAGTGGTAAATCGGGCAAAACCGTCGTGGCAGTACGGGCAGGAACAGGAGCTCTTAATAGAAAAGAGGAGGAGGAACTGACTCATTCCCCCTCCCCTGTCTTGTTGCGATAACGATCTGTTTATTTAGCCGCGAGCGCCGAGGCTCCGGCGGCGAAAAACTGCTAGGCCGACCAGCAGCAAACCAGTACCTAAAATCGAGACGGTGCCCGGCTCCGGAACTGCTGTAAGAGTGAAGGAAGCGGAGTGCGTAGTGGTTTCAGAACCCCCGCCGTTAATGTCGCTCTGGATAGTGGAAGCACTCTTGTCCAACTGAGTGGTAAATACACCGAGCCAGTCGGAAGTGCCGGTAGAATCAGCTACGGTGCCGCCGACCGCGAGCGAGATAGCCGTTCTCGTCGGGCTCACAAAACTCAGAATGAACGGAGAACCCGCGAAAACAGAGCACGTTTGGGGCGTTCCTGGCGATGCCACCAGGCTGCAGTTCGTATTTGCATCCCCGGGGCCGACAGAGGTCAAAACGAAATCTAGACCTGGAGCTGGAAGCGGCGGCGCAGGGAATGTCATGAACATGTCCTTCGAGCCGGGAGAAAAGGTCAGATCGAGGATGTTACCAATTACACCTGGCAACAGGGTTCCGCCCGAGTACGCAACACTTGTACCCGCCCCAGTATCTATACATCCAGTGCCGGGAAGGGTCCCAACTGGCAACCATGTGATTGTAGTCGCGGTGACGGTAACGCCACCACCTGCGCAGTTCGCAATGTTAAGAGTTCCGACGGGCGCGGCCAACGCAGTGTTAGCCATGCCAAAAAAAAGCGCCACAGTCGCCGTAGCGAGCGGCACAAGCAAATTAGTTCTCATTTAGGATGTCCCTCCGCACCATCTGTACTATTTTCGTCAGCGTCTAGGTAAGAACCCTATTAGCGACTGAACCCATGGTAAGAGGAAGTAAGCATGTTGTCAATAGTTCTAAGGTAAGAAGTTGTGGTGATACTAGGGAAAACACCAGTGCAGTAAATACAAACTTACATGAAACGTTTTCGGTCACATGCGCAGACGATAACTGGGTACCGATTCTTGAGGATCTAGCTGAAAGATAATCAACTTAACGTGCAACGCTTAGTGAACGGCCGCGGCACGAGTGCGTGCGGCCTCATACCGTCCCGGCGCCAAAATACCGTTCGGATCGATCGCTGCTTTCAGCGTATTTAGAAGCGCAGCCGAAGTATTCTGATTCATCACTTCCATGGACTGCAACCCTAGACGGTAGGGTGGATATCCATTTGCGATAAGTTCTTGCAGCAGCCCGGAATGGCAGGCGATCGCCCGATCGTCTTCGCCGGCGACCTCTCTATCGTATGTTAACGAAATTACAAAGGCGAGGCTGCGCTCGGTTGCCATGGTGATGGAAATCATCGGCTCGAAGCCGTAGCGGGTCAGGGCCGAGGTGACAATTTCGCAGAGCAGAGCCGCATGGCCGCCTTCAGCCGGAACCACCGGCGCGCACCACAGCAACCCGCATCCATCGCGATTCGGATCGGGTTTAGCGGGCACAGGGTAGCGCTTCCGCCAATATACCGAACCGAGAGTCTTATCCGTTGGAATGCCTTGAATGAGCTCGAACACAGGGCGGGCCAACTCCAGCGTCCGGCTCAAATCGAAACCGGTCAACCACCCGAACGGCTTGGCAAACCGCGATGCGATACCAAACAACCGCCGGTCGAGAAATTGCAGCTTAGTGACTTTGCCCCGGAGCGCCCGGCGCAGCAGCCGCCTGGATTCGGCTACCTGCGCCGGCGTCCCGTATAGGCCCCCTGATCCGTTCCAGTAGCCGAACTTCATCTTTTTCCGAAGAGCGGTCATATGCGAGGGAAGAAGAGGAGTCTGGCCGCCTGTCTCTTCCCATGGATACTGGGTAATTCCGGCCATCACTTTATAATCGTTCCCGATGTGGATGTTGCTTCGCAGCGTGCCATTCAGGCGAAGCGGCCTGAGCGCGTCGATAAGGGGTCCCAGTGATCCGTCCTCGTCACAACGGAAAAAGAATGCCTGGAAGTACTCTGGCGCCGGCAGCAGCCAGATGGTCATGCGCGTCACGATGCCGAAATTCGATTGGCTGAAGAGACCATCCAGGCTGGGACCAACTCCCCACCGGTTCAGTTGCCCGACTTGAGACTGAGGAAATCCGGCGAATCCTGTTTCAACCCGTTCACCATTCGCGAGCACCACTTCGAGCCCGCAGACATACGATGCGTGGTCCCCGTAAGGCGTATGGCCGAAGCCGCGTTCCATCGCATTGCCGATCAGACTGCAATCCGGGCTCGACCCGGTCGCGTCCATCCAAAGGCGCGACTTGCGCTCTTGTAAGAACGCGTAGAGCTGGCGCTGCGTGACGCCCGGCTCAACCGTGACATACGCGAGATCTTCGTTAAAATCCAGAATGTGGTTCATGCGGCCGAGATCGAGCAAGGCACAATCGTTCGTCGATGGCGCCCGTGAACCGTATCCCCAATTCTTACCGGAGCTCACCGGATAGATAGGAACCTGGTGAGCGTTGGCGATGCGAACGCATTCCTGAACTTGGCCTGCGTCCGCGGGAGAAAGGATGACAGGAACCGTATGCGACGTCGGGAATGTTGCGGTTTCCGCATCGCGGAGAATTCCGGGATCGGTAATAATGCCCGCCGGTCCGAGATGACTGCGCCATTTCTCGACCGCATCCCGATATCTACCGACCATCATTCAGTTATCTCCTGCAACCCGCTGTCTAGTTCTTGGCGGTCCGCCGGGCGACCGGTAGTCACGATATTAGCTCGCCGTCTCAGCCATCCAGAGTTGCTGCGCGGCCACATGATGCTCCCGGACGACCTCGCGCTTATCTTGCATCGCCAGGGGCGAGTATACTACGGGCGCGGTCATCAAATCGGATTGAAGCTCTTCTGCCCACGCCCGGTAACGCGGATTGAGCTGGCGGGAGTCGAAGCAGAGCATTTCCATCTCGCAGTCATACTGCGGATCGTAGTAGCTGGGAATCTCGAGTCCGTTAGCGACAAGCGGTTTGCCCCCCAACCTGCGCAAAATGGAAGACGAAGAGTGCCGGGTGGTCGCCGTGGTAAAGCCGATACAACCGCCTAGAAGGTAGGCCAGCGCATAGCTCGATAAAGCTACCCGCAGGGCTTCCATCGAAGCGCGGAGATCCTCCGCCAAGGCCCAACCGCCAACTTCGACGCAGGCTAAGTCATCGCGGCGTGCCACAGATAACTGAGCTTCCACGGCGTTGCGAAATTTCCCGCTCCAGCGGTCGTGCTGAGCCAGGGGGCACCGCCGGATACCCAGGTCCACAAATGCCACCGAATTTGGATAGGGTAAGTAGCGCGCGCAGCCCAGTACGCGATTTTCGGCGTCCACCGTCAGCACGTGCCAACTGGACGAATCGGCGGGCACGTTGTGTCGGCCGTCGCGGGTCAGCTGGGAGCGCTCAATCGCCCCATCTTGCAAATAGACTCGGCCACGAAGCCGTTGCATTTCCCCCAGCAAGTGGTCGTGAAGTTCCGCGTCTTCATGATGATTGTAGAAGACCGCCGGAATTTCTGAGGCTGACGGCGCCAGCAGAACGAGTCGACGGGCTGCTCCGGATAAGTTTCTCGTCAGTTGCATAAAAATCCTCTCTTTCGGGAGACTACTGCCTTTACTTCTCTCTCCAAAAGTTCCGGTGCCGCGTCTCTGAACCGCTCAGCTTCAACAATCTTCTGGAGAAAAGTTTTTCATTGCCTGAGTGTCTATCGAACTACACTTCCAGTTACTTCCTACGCGTAAGGCCTTAGCCAACGCCGGGATCTTTCCTTTTTCTTAGCTCGAGTTTTGCCGAGGGTTTTTGTGAAACAGGCCCTCGCACTTACCTAGTACCCGCCCCTATGGGTGCAGGTCTTCGGCATGCGACTTGGCGGGCGACCAATCTTTACGAGGGGGAACGACTGAGTCTAAAAGATCGCCCCAAGTCCACCGCAAAACACTTTCTTTTGGTTCGTAAGGGTCGATGGTACCACAGTACTAAAGTCCTGTTCCAACTTTTTATAGATTTTTTTGTGGGGAATGGAATCCCCCATTTGGGGGTATCGAATAGGCAGGTAAAAGGAATTCTGCTGTGAGGAGCAGGGGAGTTGCGCTCAGCTTCGAGGATTTATACCGAATCTAATATTTTGCGGCCCCGTTTACCGGCCCGAATCTCGGCTGCACCTTAGCCTTTCGGTACCGATACCCACATGTGTTAGCGGGACTATAGTTCCAGGCAAAGATCCGGCTAAGGCGGCCCGGTAACCGCCCTAGTTCGGCAAACGAAGTTTTACTTGGTCTTCCGGCTGGAATACTTGTTCAGTAGTTCGAGAAGCGGAGCAGCAGCGGGAGGTGCCGTGACTTCTCCGGTAACTACCGCGCGATTATCGACCTTCTTACCGTAGAGTTCGAAGTTGGCGTCGACATCGGGCCGCATCGTCGCTCCGTCAAGGGCTATACCGGCGAACAGGCCGCGTGACCGGGACCATGTGAGAATCTCGGCGCGCATCGCGGCGTCGGTTTGAGCAGTGGAGGTTCGGCCGACAGGGCCAGCGGCGGCGGTCGCATCGGCGCCGATGGTGAACTTATCGGACAGCAGTTTGTCCATTCCGTGCTGGTTGAGAACGATGGCGATCACGTCCACTTCTGTAGCTCCAATCTGGAAACCAACGCTGCCGCCTTCGATCCGAATAGCGCCAGGCGCGGACCATCCCGTGCCATCCTTACCGCGGCAGGTGACGAAACCCCGGCCGAACTTGCCACCGAGAATAAACCCGGCTTTCTTCAACCCGGGCACGATGACCATGCATTGCGCTTTGTCGAGCAGATCCTGCGGGATCGACTTGTCGTCTGCCTTCATAATGTCGCCGAGCGTGGCGGTGGCTTCGTTGAGGCGTTTGGCGGCCGGATTGTCTTCTTTGGCGCGCAGCGATTGCGCTGCTGGAAGTAGGAGGGTGATACCTAGAACTGTAAGACGGCTAAGGGAAATTCGGGTCATAGACTTTAATTGTGCCATGGCCGCAACAGCGGCACACACTGGTCCTTAGACCCGATCCCGGGTTCGCCTGTTTCGGTAATACGGGTTATTTGATCTTGTACGACCCGTCGGCGGCTTTCTCGCGGTGGGCTTCGTGGCAACCCTTGCAGGTACCTTGAATCATTTTGAGACCCATGGTTGCCTGTTCGCTGTCCTTTATACTGGCAGCGGCAACGACCTTGGCGGCGGCGTCCTGACCGGTCTTCGCTAGCTCGGTAGCAGCGCCGTCTTTCTTAGCTTCCCAATAGGCGGCTACATCTTTGAACGCGCCCTCCAGTTTCCGGGCGTCCGTCACAGCGCCATCGAAGTTCTGGGACTCGAGGCTCTTCTTCACGGCGCCAGTGGAACCGCCGATTGTCTTCATCCAGCCCTTAAAGTCGTCGTCCTGGGCCAGGGCAAGTGTTGACAACGCGAGCACGCCGGCTACAACTACCACTATCTTCTTCATTCAGATCTCCTAAGATGCGCCGCAAGTTAAATGCGTATTCTTGAAAGAATATCACTATAGGCTCTTTCCGGTGATGAGATAGGAAAGAACGGGCAGGGGCAGCGCTCCTTCTTTGAGGGCGCGCTCGTGGAATTCCTTGAGCGAGAAATCGGAGCTGTGCCCTTCCTTATACCGCTCGCGCAGCCGGAGCCAGTCGCGCCAGCCGACGAAGTACGTGGGCAATTGCGTAGACGATAGCTTGACCCGCTGCAGTTTGCCTCGCGCCTCTTCCTGCTCCTGGAATGTGTCGTTGATCATCAGATCCATGGCTTGTTGATCGGTCATGCCCATGGTCTGCATGCGGACGTCGAGGATCGTATTGCCATAGACGCGCAGTGCCTGCTTCATGAAGCTGAGGCGCATCTCCGGATTGTTATCCATGTAGCCGGCGTCGAGCATCAACTGCGTCGCGTAGACGGCCCAGCCCTCGATGTAGGGGCCGTTGCCGAAGACCGAACGGAAGGCGCGGCGGGAAGGCGGCTGGATGTCGTTGGCGTATTCAAACTGCACGTAATGCCCCGGCATGGCCTCGTGAATGGTCAGGATCTTGAGGCCGTATGTGTTGTACTCGCGCAGCTTCGATTCAATCCGATCCTTGGTCCAGGTGGCGGGGATCGGCGTAATCCAATAGAAGGCGCCGAGTTCGGGTTGAAGGGCCGGAGCCGGGCTGAAACCTCCGACGGAATAGATGCCGCGCAGGAACTCCGGTGTCTCGATTACTCGGAGATTCGCACGGGTGGGCAACGTCAGGAGGTCTTTCGTCTTGACGAACTGAGTTGCCTCTTCCAGATCCTTCTTCGCTTCTGCGAAGTAAGTCTCCGGCGTGGCGTGCTTTTCGGCGATCTTGTTGAGGACTTCGGAAACGGCCTGGTTCAACTCCGGCTTCGCCTTCGTTTCGGGGTGCAGCTTCTGCCACATGGGCAGGGCGAGGTCGAACATTTGCTGCCGTGTTTGTTTTAACTGTTCCTGGGCGGCGGCGAGGACCTGGTCCGGGGTTTGGTCGGTAGCCAGCACGAAGCGGAACTTCTGAGCGTAGTTGTCGCGTCCGAGTTGCCATGAATAGGGTCTGGTACTCAATTGGCGATCGAGGTAAGTGTTGAAGCTTGTGAGCGCGTCGATGGCAGGTTTGGCGGCTCGATTGTAAGCGGCGCGGAGGTTCTGCGGCGCGGCGTTGCGCATCTCCTGATCGATCAGGCCGATGTTGCCGTCGTTTTCGGACTTGGCGATCTTGACCCAGATGTCCGGTGCGGAGACTAACTGTGTCTTCGCCTGTTGAAGAAACCTCGGCACCTCTTCGAGTCGCGAGATGATCTGGCGGAAGCGCGTGGTCTTATCGGCGTACTCAAGGATAAATGGTGTGTAGACCGCGTTTCCTGCGATTTCGACATAGAGGGTCGGGTTGTGTTTGTAGTTCTGAATGGTCTGCAGATCGAGAAGCTGGAGCGAGATTTGGTCCTCCAGGAGATCGTAATCGGCCCGGTCTTCAGCGTTCAAAGTTTCCGGCCGCACCGATCGTTCCAGGCGCAGGCGAAAATCCTGGAACCACCGGCGCTGCGCTTCGATAGCGCTTTCGCTGTAGTCGTCCAGTAAAGAATCGAGATCGACGCCGTGATGATTGTGGTAACCGGCCTGAGTGGCGGTCGACGGGGAGAACGCGAGGGTTTGATATAAGAACTCTTCCGACAATGCCGTGAAGCTCTGAGGTTGTGGACGCGTGCCACACCCACAGAGACACACGCCGGCAATCAGAACGGGAAACCACTTGAACATAAGTGGTATGTTAGCGCGGATTAAGGCGAAGATTCGCAGCTAACTGATTGACCTGGGCGGGCCAGGACCGTTATGATCGAGCGCATGAAGCTACTCGTGTTCGCGATTGCACTCAGCGCCAACGCGCAAACGATGATCGAGTCCGGGATGCTTACGGGCGCAATGGGGACGGCTGCGGGTAAGGCCGGACAGACCACGGGCAAGGCTTTGGGCATGGCTATGGGCGGGGCGACGAAGGCTCTGGGCAACGCTGCCGCACCACAGCCAAAGGCGGCGGCTTCGCCTGTTGCGGCTACATCCGCACAAGCGAAGAAGGACGAACCAGCGCCCGCGCCGGTGCCGTTTACGGATGTGCAGAAGGTGAAGACCGGAATGAGCCGCGAGGAATTGATCGCGCTGCTTGGAAAACCATCGCAGAAGATGACCATTCCGGACGGCGACCACATCACGGAGCGCTACCGCTACACCGCAGACAAGGGATGGGCGAGGATCGCTCTGGAGGACGGCAAGGTTACTGAAGTAGAAACGGGCGAGAAGAATTAGTGCATCGCGTCCTGCAGAGCTTGAAGAAATTCCAGGTTACCCGGCGCGGCCACGATGAAGTACGGACCTTTGTAGAATGCCGGGCCGTCGGAGTTCCGCCACTTCTGCATTAGTTCGAAGGCGCTCGCTTCCACATTCATCTCATACACACTGATTTGGATTTCGCCGTTGGCGCGATAGGTGGCGGACATCCAGTGTTTGAGTCCAAGGCTGCGAACCAGCGCGGGGGCATCGTCGTTCGACCTTGTTTTCGTTTCGCGCAGTACCCATGTTCGCTGCACCTGCGCAGGTAGAAGATCTGCCGGTATTCCGCTGTCGCGGCGCCGACAGGAGGCGGCAGGGATCATCAAAAAAATGAGAGCACGGCGGTTCAGACTCATATGATAAAACGGATTGACGTGCTTCTCACCCTTTACCACGACATCCCATCTTCCAGCGACGTTGCAGAGAGCTTCGAAAAACAAAACATACTGGCGAAACTGAAGGCCTTGGATTCGCGGGCTCGTCGAAAGGGGTTAGAGTCACTCGATCCGGCGAGGAATTTTCTGATCGGACTTGGCACTGAGATCGATGCCGGCGGCCATGTCACTAAGAACAGTTACGGCATATTCAATCTGAGTTGGCAAGCCGAACTCCAGCATCAGTGGCCGGACCAGGTGGTGAGCGAGTTAGAGGAGATCCGCAATCGGATCAAGACGACGCACAATGCGCCGCTGAAGTTCCTGATCTGGGCGGGGATGGGCGGATCGGCGGAAGACAAGGCGATGTACAACGCCGTCGGACTGTTGAAACGAGGTCCGCGGCTGTATGTGCTCGATTCAACCGACCCGGCCAAGCTGAAGAACATTCTCGACGACATCACAACGCGCTCGGGCAAAACCCTGACGGACTCTCTGAAGAGCACACTCGTGATCGGCATGGCGATGGGGATGACTTCGTACGAGCCGGTTGTGAATCTGCAGAAGCTGTCCGCGCTTTACGCGAAGCAGAAGATCGACAGCAGACCGAACTTCCTCTACATGACCATGCCGGATTCGCTGCTCGACTGCTTCGGCAAGCAGCAGGGCTACCGGAAGGTGGAACTGCAGCTCGACGACGGCAACAGTACGGCCGGCCGTCATAGTGGCCCAATGACCCGCGGAAGTTTGTATCCTTTGGGCCTGGCGGGAGTCGATCTAAAGCAGTGGATACGGGCAACATTCCTCACCGAGGACGAGGTTCAGACTGCCTGGAGGTTGTCGGCTTTCCTGAATAACCAGGCGGTGGCCGGACGTAACAAGATCACGCTGCTGCTGCCGAAGTCGTGGGCCGGCGCTGCGGTGTGGACCAAGCAGGACTTTGAAGAAAGCCTGGGCAAGCGGGAAGATTTCGGATTGAAGATGGTGGTGGACGAGCAGCCGAAACTGGCCAATTACCGGCCGCCGAAAGATCCGGGGCAGGACCGCTGCTTTCTCGCCGTTCAGTTGCGGGGCGAGGCACATCCTCAGGCGCAAAAGATTCTGGCATTGCGGCGCGCGGGCTATCCCGTGGCCGTGTTGACGGTGACTCGGCCGGAGCTCTCGCGGTACATGCAGTTCCTGCACTACACGGTATTTGGCATCGGCTATCTGCAGAAGATGAACTTCGTAACACAGCCGAGCGTGGAGTTGTACAAGGCCATCACAAACCGGTTGCACACCGAGGCGCAGAAGGTAGGCGGGATAGAGAAGACGCAGGAGTGGCAGGGAATGCTGATCTCGCCGCGCCGGGTGAAGTGGCACAACTCGGTGACGCTCTGTTTCGACCGGCTTCCGGAAGACTTGAAGTTGACCGCGACGGAAGCGCCGGCGATTTACGCCGAATTACTGAAGTCGCTGGTGTGTTGTCGAAGGGTGGAATATGGCGAGCTGACCTTCTTCGGCGATATGCGATACAGCAAGCAGGGCCGTACGATGCGGCGAACACTCGATCGAGCCGCCGAGCAGGTGTTCCGGAACGCTCTGAAAATGCCGGCGGACGTCTACGAAGGCCCGGCTATGAACCACTCGTTTCACGAGATGATCATCGGGCACGGCAAGGCTCTCTCGACGGTGGTGCTTTCAGAGAAGGCGGAAAAGATTGCCAATCTCGACTACACGGCGGACTATCATCGGGCTCAGTTCCTGGCCACCCAGATGGCGCTGGCGGAACGGAAGCGTTACGTTGTGGCCCTTCTGGTGAAGGATCTGGAAGATAGTACGCTGGCAACGTTGAGCGAGTTCTTCCGGCGCGTGCAGCTCCTGTTAAAGGCGCGTGGGGGACGATGATACGATCTTCTGTGAATGGCAAAATTCAAGCCGGCGAAGGGCAAGAAGCCCAAAGCTCCGCCTTCGCCGGGAGCGGTCTCGTGCCTGGTGTTGATTGCGCTTGCTTTCATACTGGTATTTGTAGTCTTTTATTACGCATTTAAGGGCGGCTAGTTTTCAGTGGCATATAGAAGAATCGACGAGCGCACCGCAAACGAGATGCGCAACGTGCGCCTGGTAACGGATTACCTGCTGACGGCGGAGGGCTCGGTGTTGATCGAGGTCGGGAATACGCGCGTGCTTTGCGCAGCTTCGATCGAAGAGAGCGTGCCGCAGTTCCAGCGTGGGTCCGGCAAGGGGTGGGTGACGGCCGAATACTCGATGCTGCCACGTGCCACGGCGACTCGCACGCCTCGCGAGATCGTGAAGGGCCGGCACTCCGGACGGACGCTGGAGATTCAGCGATTGATCGGCCGGTCGCTGCGGACGGTGGTGGATCTGCAGGCTCTGGGCGAGCGAAGTATTCTGGTCGACTGCGACGTTCTGCAGGCGGATGGCGGCACTCGGACGGCGGCCATCACGGGAGCGTACTGCGCGCTGGTGATTGCGCTGCGGAAGCTGGTGCGCTTCGGGGTGCTGAAGAAAGTTCCCTTGAAGGACAGTGTCGCTGCGACGAGCGTGGGCATGGTGCAAGGCGAGATGCTGCTCGACCTCAATTACGACGAGGACTCGAAGGCCGACGTGGACATGAACGTGGTGATGACGGGGGCCGGCGGCTTTGTGGAGTTGCAAGCCACGGGCGAAAAAACACCGTTCAACCACGAGCAGATGAATTGCATGGTGACCATGGCCGTGGCCGGAATTCAAGATCTTCTGAAGATCCAAAAAGAAGCTCTCGCGCGGCTGTGAAACTCTACTGCGCTACGAAGAATCCCGGGAAGCTGCGGGAGTTTGAGGCTGAGCCGCTGCCGGGTCTGGCCGATATTCCGGCGTGCGACGAGACTGGCACGACGTTTGAAGCCAATGCGATCGAGAAAGCTCTCTATTACAGCCAGTTTACTCCTGAATATGTTTTCGCCGATGATTCCGGGTTGGCCGTGGATGCTTTGGACGGGGCTCCAGGAATCTACTCGGCGCGGTTCGCAGGGCCAGATACGACCGATGCGCGGAACAACGCTCTCCTAATTGAGAAACTGCGCGGCGTGGTGAATCGGACTGCCCGTTATGTGTGCGTGATTGCTTTGGCTCGCGGCGGGAAGTTGATTGGCACGTTCCGCGGCGAGGCGGAAGGCGCGATTGTCGACGACGCGCGCGGAGCGAACGGCTTTGGGTACGATCCTTACTTCTACTATCCGCCGTTTGGATGCACTTTTGGCGAGGCCACTCACGAGCAGAAGCAAGGCGTCAGCCATCGAGGCGCGGCGTTGCGTGCAATGCGGTCCTTTTTAGCCGGTTTGCCGGATGAATCATAGGCGAAGGGCCAGGTTGTCGTTGTTCCGGGCACCGGTTTGGGTTCGTTTCGTGTCGGACGTAACTGGTTGCCGGGGCACCGGGATGTAGGTGGGCAGCGGGCCGTGCATGATTTCGTCGAGGGCTGCGCTGAATTCGGCAACTTTTTGCTTGTTCTCTGCCTGGACGGCGGCGACTTCCTGCTTTTCTTCCTTCTTGACGGTGTCCGCTTTCTCCTTACGGATAGTGCGGAGCTCGCGGCTGGCGCGAAAGTAGGAGGACTCGAGTGATTTCTGGTACCGGGTGAGCTTGAGGA
>Ga0105237_10002205_pt1 | contig 24403 bp, 21 predicted proteins | sample KBSC24metaG_FD_81520 | JGI IMG/M metagenome (GOLD analysis project Ga0105237, IMG submission 81520) | Corn rhizosphere microbial communities from Kellogg Biological Station, Michigan, USA - KBS C2-4 metaG | ecosystem: Host-associated > Plants > Roots > Rhizosphere > Soil | place: Michigan, USA...
CGGCGACCCGAACCGCCGAGCGTGACAACCTCCAACATCAGCTCGAGAACCACCACGGTGGTACGCCCGGCGCCGACGCCGCGCTCGGTGCCATCACGAGCCGGGCCAACGAGCTCGGTCTCGAGCTGGGTCTGGACCCCATGCGTGGCCCGGGCCTGGTGATCACCCTCAACGACGCGCAGCGCAACGCGCAGGGCCAGTACCCGCGCGACGCCACCCCCGACGACCTCGTCGTGCACCAGCAGGATGTCCAGGCGGTGCTCAACGCACTGTGGCTGGGCGGTGCCGAAGCGGTCCAGATGCAGGACCAGCGGATCCTGGCGACGTCGGCCCCACGCTGCGTCGGCAACACCCTGTTGCTGAACGGACGTACTTACAGCCCGCCGTACGTCATCACCGTGATCGGCAACGTCGATGGCATGCGCGCTGCACTCGCCGCCGCTCCGTTGGTGACCCTCTACAAGCAGTACGTGGTGCGGTTCGGGCTCGGGTACACCGAGGTGCCGCGCGCGTCGGTGGACGTCGTCGGTCACCGGATGCCGGTGAAGCTCCGGTACGCCAAACCGGCTGGCCCGGTCACATATTGATTGATCAGGTCAGCGGGTGACCCAGTAGCCTGACGGCATGCAGGTTCTCGTCCTCGACAACTACGACAGCTTCGTGTTCAACCTGGTCCAGTACCTGGGCCAGCTCGGGGTGCACGCACAGGTCTGGCGTAGCGACGACGAGCGCGTCTCCACTCCCGAAGGCGTCGCAGCCGTCGCGAAGGAGTTCGACGGGATCCTGGTGAGCCCGGGTCCCGGTACTCCCGAACGTGCGGGGGCGTCCATTCCACTGGTCCGCGCCTGCGCGGAGACCCGCACTCCCCTGCTCGGCGTGTGCCTCGGACACCAGGCCATCGGGGTGGCGTTCGGTGGCACGGTGGACCGCGCGCCGGAACTGCTGCACGGCAAGACCAGTCTGGTGCACCACGCGAATAGTGGTGTGCTGCAAGGACTTCCGGACCCCTTCACGGCGACCCGCTACCACTCGCTGACCATCCTGCCGGAGACCCTGCCGGCTGAGCTGGAGGCCATCGGGCAGACCGACAGCGGCGTCATCATGGCCGTCCGGCACCGTGAACTCCCGATCCACGGGGTGCAGTTCCACCCGGAAAGCATCCTGACCCAGGGCGGCCACCGGATGCTGGCCAACTGGCTCGCGTTCTGCGGTCAGGCGCCCGACGAGGGTCTGGTCAGCCGGCTCGAGCAGGAAGTCGCCGACGCCGTCTCGGCCGCGACCCGCACCGCCTGACCGTCCGCTGAGTGACGCTTACGAAGCGAAGCTCAGCGTGATCGACGCGTTGAAGTTCACGCCGCTACCGGCCGCCGGCATCTGGCTGACCACCGCGTTGCTGCGCTGACCGCTGTTCTGCACGTCGGCGCCCTTGATCAGCACGCCCGTCCACCCTAAGGCGCGCAGATTCGGCTCGGCGTCGGTCCAGAACTGACCGGCCAGGTTCGGCATGACGAACTGGTTGCCCTGCGACACCTTCAGCGTGATCGGCGCGTCCTTGGACGTCGGGGTGCCCGCCGGCGGATCGGCGGCGATCACTTCACCCGCCGGCTTCGGGCTGTCGACCGGGGCTGTCAGGATCGTCAGGAAGCCGACGGTGTTGAGGTTCTTGGTCGCGACGTCGACGGTCTGCCCGTTGACATCGGGGATCGGCACCAGCCCGGGCCCGGAGCCGACGATGATCGTGATGACGTTCGTGATCGCCGACGTCTGGTGGGCCGGCGGGTTGGTCGCGATGACGCGGTCCTTCTGCTCCGGCAGCGACTGCGACACCGTCTGCTGGATGTTCCGGAAGCCGGTGGACTGCAGCTTGGCCATCGCATCGGCGGGCGACAACTTCGAGACGTCCGGGACCTCGCGCTGCTCAGGACCGGTGGAGATATTGATGGTGATCTCGTCGCCGGCGGCGACGGAGGTGTTGGCCGACGGTTCGGTGCTGATGACGTGGTCCGGCGCCACCGTGGAGTCGGGCCGCTGCTGCGTGCGGGTCTTGAAGCCGCGGTTCTGCAGATTGGCGACGGCATCGGCCTGAGCCAGCCCGCGCACGTCCGGAATCTGCTGGTCGTGCGGCCTGCCGCCGATCAGGTTGATGGCGACTGTCACGACGACCGTCAGCACCGCCAGGATGGCGGCGGCGATGAGCCAGCGACCGATCGGCGTCGAGGCGCGGTCTGTCGAGCGGTACGGCTGCGGGTTGACGCTGATCTGCTCGGGCATCATGCTGCGCGGTCCACCGAACCCGCCGGTGCCCAGCATGGCCGTCCGTTCGGCGTCGGTCAGCACCTTGGGTGCGTCGGGTGCCTCGCCGGCGTGCACGCGGATCAGGTCGTTCCGCATGTCCGCGGCGCTCTGGTAGCGGTTGTCCGGGTTCTTCGCCAGGGCCTTGAGCACGACGGCGTCCAGCTCCGGGGTGATGCCGGCGTGCCGCTGCGACGGCGGCACCGGATCCTCGCGGACGTGCTGGTAGGCCACCGCGACCGGGGAATCACCGACGAAGGGGGGCTCACCGGTGATCAGTTCGTAGAGCACGCAGCCCAGCGAGTACACGTCCGAGCGGGCGTCGACGTTCTGCCCGCTGGCCTGCTCCGGTGACAGGTACTGGGCGGTGCCGATGACCGCTGCGGTCTGCGTCATCCGGTTGCTGCTGTCGGCGATGGCACGGGCGATACCGAAGTCCATGACCTTGACCGCATTGGCCTTGCTGATCATGATGTTCGCCGGCTTGATGTCCCGGTGCACGATGCCGTGCTGGTGACTGAAGTTCAGGGCCTGGCAGGCGTCGGCGATGATCTCGATGGCGCGCTGCTGAGGCAGCGGCCCCTCGGTATGCACGATGTCGCGCAGCGTCACGCCGTCGACGTACTCCATGACGATGTACGGCAGCGGCCCGTTGGGCGTCTCGGCCTCGCCGGTGTCGTAGACGGCGACGATCGCCGGATGGTTCAGCGCCGCGGCGTTCTGCGCCTCGCGGCGGAAGCGCAGGTAAAAACTCGGATCGCGAGCGAGGTCGGCGCGCAGCACCTTGACCGCCACGTCGCGGTGCAGGCGCAGATCCCGCCCGAGGTGAACCTCGGACATGCCACCGAAACCGAGGATGTCCCCCAGTTCGTAGCGGTCGGAGAGGTGCTGGGGCGTGGTCATGAGATGGCCGGTCCTGACAGATCAGGGAGCGAAGCCGACTGACCCGCCGGTGCGCCGGGCGTCTTCGTGGTCTCGGTGATGGTGTTGGTGACGGTGGGCTGCTGGTTCTTCTGGTCCTGCCGGTCCTGCGCGTTCAGCACGATCAGGATCGCGATGACGATCGCCAGCGCACCCAGGACACCCGCCGCCCACAGCAGAGCGCGCTGACCGGGTGAGAACGTCCGTCGCGCGGGCGGAGCCGGCCGGTGGCTACCGCTGGCCGGCCGGGGCCGCGGGGTTGCCGGGGCCGGACGGGCCGGCTCGATGGCCGCACGCGCCTGCGTGCTCGACGGAATCGCCGCCGGAGCGGCCCGCCCGATGGTCGGCGCCTGGTTGGGCCGTGGGGGGCGCCGTCCGGCCCGGACCGCGGCGACAGCGTCGGCGAACGGGCCGCCACTGCGGTAACGGTGGATGGCGTCCTTGGCGAGGCTGATCTCGATCAGCTCGCGGACGTTCGGGGGCAGGTCGGCCGGCAGCGGTGGCGGCGCTTCCTTGATGTGCTTCATCGCGACGGTCAGAGCGCCGTCACCGGTGAACGGGCGCCGGCCGGAGACGGACTCGTAGCCGACGACACCGAGGGAGTAGACGTCGCTGGCTGCGGTGGCGTCGTGGCCCAGGGCCTGCTCCGGCGCGATGTACTGCGCGGTGCCCATGACCATGCCGGTCTGGGTCACCGGAGCGGCGTCGACGGCCTTGGCGATACCGAAGTCGGTGAGCTTCACCTGGCCGGTCGGGGTGATCATGATGTTGCCGGGCTTGACGTCGCGGTGCACCAGGCCGGCGCTGTGCGCGACCTGCAGGGCCCGGCCCGTCTGCTCGAGCATGTCGAGCGAGTGCCGCAGCGACAGCCGGCCCGTGCGCTTGATGACGGAGTTCAGCGGCTCGCCGTTGACGAGCTCCATGACGAGGTAGGCGGTGCGGCCGGCGTCGTCGAGCTCGGTCTCGCCGTAGTCGTAGACGCTGGCGATGCCGGGGTGGTTCAGCATCGCGACCGTGCGCGCCTCGGCGCGGAACCGCTCGACGAATTCAGGGTCGGTCGAGTACTCGGCCTTCAGCACCTTGATGGCGACCTGTCGGCCGAGCCTGCTGTCGACGCCCTCCCAGACTTGACCCATGCCACCTGTGGCGATGAGTCGCTGAAGTCGATAGCGGCCGGAAAGTGTGACTCCGACGCGTGCGCTCATCCGCGATCCGCCTCCGCTTCTCGCAGGCAGCACATCCGCGATCCGCCTTCGCTCCTCGCTGCCCCGCTCATGATCCCTCCCGTAGCGCCGCGGCGATGGTGGCCCGCCCGATGGGTGCAGCCAGCGCGCCGCCGGTCGCGGACAAACGGTCTCCACCATTCTCCACTAGGACGGCGACGGCGACCTTCGGGGATTTCGCCGGGGCAAAAGCGATGTACCACGCATGTGGTGGGGTGTGACGTGGATCGGTGCCGTGTTCGGCGGTGCCCGTCTTTGATGCGATCTGCACGCCGGCTATGGCTCCCTTCTGCTGCGTCACCTGCTCGGCGCCGACCATCAGATCCGTAAGTGTAGCCGCGACCTGGGATGAGATGGCCCGCCGCTGTTGGTGCGGTGAGGTAGCCGCGATGTTGGAAAGGTCAGGTCCCTTGAGGTCATCGACCAGGTACGGGGCCATGCTGACGCCGCCGTTGGCGATGGCCGCGGCGATCATCGCGTTCTGCAGCGGGGTCAGGGCGACGTCCTTCTGGCCGATGCTGGAGATGCCCAGGGCCGGGGCGTCGGAGATCGGGCCGATGGTCGATTCGGCGACCTGCAGCGGGATCGACGGCGGCGGGGTGTCCAGGCCGAACTGCTTGGCCATGGTGCGCATCGCGTCGGCCCCGTTGTGCAGGCCCAGTTCGACGAAGGCGGTGTTGCAGGACTTGGCGAAGGCTTCGCGCAGGGACACCGTCGGGCCGCCGCCGCATGCCGCGCCGCCGTAGTTCTCGAGCGTTGCGGTGCTGTCCGGCAGCGTGATTCGCGCCGCCGAGGTGAGCTGGGTGTCCGGGGTGGCGCCCGCCTGCAGCGCCGCGGCGGTGGTCAGCACCTTGAACGTCGACCCGGGCGGGTAGGTCTCGGAGATCGCCCGGTTCTGCAGCGGCGAATCGGGGTTGTCGCGCAACTCCTGCCAGGCGGCGGACTGCTTGTCGCCTTCATGCGATGCCAGCAGGTTGGGGTCGTACGACGGAGACGACACCATGGCCAGGATCTTGCCGGTCGATGGATCGAGCGCGACCACCGAGCCCTTGCACGGGTTGCCGCCACAGCCCTGCTGCATCGCGTCCCACGCGGCCTGCTGGACCCGCGGCACGATCGTGGTGTCGACGTTGCCACCGCGCGGATCACGGCCGGTGAAGAAGTCGGCGATGCGGTTGCCGAACAGTCGCTCGTCGGAGCCGTTGAGGATGCTGTCCTCGGCGCGCTCGAGGCCGGTGCTCGAGTACTGCAACGAGTAGAAACCCGTGACCGGCGCGTAGACCAGTGGATTCGGGTAGATGCGCAGATAGCGGAACCGGCCGTTGGTAGGCATCGAGTAGGCCAGCAGCTGGCCGCCGGCGGTGATCTGGCCGCGCTGGCGGGAGTACTCGTCGAGCAGCACCCGCTGGTTCCGCGGGTCGGCGCGCAGGCCGTCGGCGGCGAACACCTGCGTGGTGGTGGCGTTGAGCAGCAACAGCACGACCAGTGCCATCACCAGTCCGGAGACGCGACGTAGGGAGGTGTTCATTGCTTCTCGATCACCTCGGTGTTGGCCGCCGCGATCGACGATTGGTTGGGTCCCTGGGTCGACAGCGGACGGCGCGCGACATGCGAGACCCGCAGCAGCAGGGCCAGCAGCACGTAGTTGGACAGCAGCGACGAGCCGCCGTAGGACATCCACGGCGTGGTCAGACCGGTCTGCGGGATGAGTTTGGTGACGCCGCCGACGACGATGAACAGCTGTAGCGCCAGCGCAGCGGACAGACCGGCTGCGAGCAGCTTGCCGAAGCTGTCGCGCACGGCGATGGCGGTGCGCAGACCCCGGATGACGACGATCGTGTAGAGCATCAGCACCGCGGCCAGGCCGACGAGCCCGAGCTCCTCGCCCACCGCGGCGATGATGAAGTCGGTGGACGCGTCGGGCACCGTGCCGGGCTGCCCGTTGCCCAGGCCGGTGCCGAAGATGCCGCCCGTGGCGAAGCTGAACAGCGACTGCACCATCTGGTAGCCGGCGCCGTCGGGGTCGGCGAACGGGTCCAGCCAGTTCTGCACGCGCACCTGTACGTGGTCGAAAAGCTGGTACGCCACAAGGCTTCCCACGCAGAACAGGCTCAGCCCGATGATGACCCAGCTGAGTTTTTCGGTGGCGACGTACAGCAGCACCAGGAACGTCGCGTAGAGCAGCAGGGACGCCCCGAGGTCTTTCTCGAACACCATGACGCCGATCGAGCCGATCCAGGCCACCAGCAGCGGCGCCAGGTCGCGGGGCCGCGGCAGGTCCATCCCGAACATGTGCTTGCCTGCGCTGGTGAACAGGCTGCGCTTGGTGACGAGCACGCTGGCGAAGAAGATCAGCAGCAGGATCTTGGAGAACTCGGCGGGCTGAATCGAGAAGCCCGGCAAGCGGATCCAGATCTTGGCGCCGTACTGCTCGGCCACCGAATCGGGCAGTACCGCGGGGATGGCCAGCAGCACCAGGCCGGCCAGGCCGCAGATGTAGCCGTAGCGGGCCAGTATCCGGTGGTCGTGCACGAACATCAGCACCGCGGTGAACACCAGGATGCCCAGCAGCGTCCACAGCATCTGCTGATTGGCGTTTCCGCCCGGCAGGATCCCGGCGGGCCGGGTGTGTGCCGACAGGTCCAGCCGGTAGATCAGCACCAGGCCCAGGCCGTTCAGCAGCGCAACCACCGGCAGCAGCAGCGGGTCGGCGTAGGGCGCGTACCGGCGCACCGCCAGATGGGCGCCGCCGAACAGCACGACGAAGCCGACGGTGAACTGGATGAGGTCCAGACGCAGGCCGCTCTCCTGGTTGGCCTCGACGATGAGCAGAGCCACAGTCGTGATCACGGCCGCGAACCCCAGCAGCACCAACTCGGAATTACGCCGATTGGGCAGTGGAGGGGCGACCGCGACCGGAGACTGCGGCTGCGTGTCTTCCCGTCGCGTCGCACGCCCCGGCGTCGTCATGCCGCGACTCCCACTCGCTCTCGGGCCGTCATGACTCGTTCCGGCAGTTGGTGCCCGGCTCCTGAGGTGGCGGAGGGAGCGCCGTGGCCGTCGGGGACGGAGCCGCAGGCGAGGTCGGGGCAGGCGCGGGGCTCGAGGGGTTGGGCGCCGGGGCCGGGCTGGGACCCGGTGTCGGTGCGGGTGTCGGGGCCGGGGTCGTCGATGCCGGGGCCTCGGGCCCGGGGGCCGGACCGCGCGGCGGCTGGGGCACGACCGAAAGCGACGGGGCCGGCGCGGGGCTCGGTGCCGGAGCCGGCGGGGTGACGACAGGTGGCGCGCACAGCGGTAGCAGTGAGCTGCGGCTGAGTTCCTTGAGCTGACGGATCGCGTCGTCGACGGTGCCGGTCGGCAGGCCGGCGGTGACCTGGGCCCGGCCGGACTCGCGCAGGTCCGAGACCTTCATGGGCTGGCAGCCCGGATGGGTGTCGTCGACGCCGATGATCGTCATCACGGAGTGGGTGTCGAGGCACGCCAGCAGGTATGGCTCCTGCAGTGGTAATCCGAGTAGCGAGCCGGGGATGCCGCGCATGATGTAAACCGAGCCGTTGTAGCCGGAAACGTAGTAGTTGCTCCGGATCAGGTAGCGCCCGACGGCCAGTCCGCTGACGAGCAGCAGGATCAGCAGGATGGCGCCGATGATCAGGTTGCGCCGGGTGTGCTTCTTCTTCGCCGGTGGATCAGGTTGCGCCGCAGGCTTTTTCGCTGCCGCCACGCGCTTCGGGTTGAAGGCGGAGGCGCGTCCGGCCGCGGTGTTGGGCGGCAGGGTGTCGTCATCCTGACCGGACACCGCGCCCGCGAGGATCGGTGCGGTCTGGCCGTATTCGTAGTCCACGACGTCGGCGACCACGACGGTGACGTTGTCCGGGCCGCCGCCGCGCAGCGCCAGCTCGATGAGCCGGTCGGCGCAGTCCACGACATCCGGTATCTGCATGGCGGCCTGGATGGTCTCGTGGCTGACCGGATCGGACAAGCCGTCCGAGCAGAGCAGGTACCGGTCTCCGGCGCGGGCCTCGCGCATGGTGAGCGTCGGCTCGACCTCGTGGCCGGTCAGCGCCTTCATGATCAGCGAGCGCTGCGGATGGCTGTGGGCCTCTTCGGCGGTGATGCGGCCGTCGTCGACCAGGGTCTGGACGAAGGTGTCGTCCTTGGTGATCTGCGTCAGCTCGCCGTCGCGCATCAGGTAGCCGCGCGAGTCACCGATGTGCACCATGCCCAGCCGTGTCCCGGCGAACAGGATGGCGCTCAGGGTGGTGCCCATGCCTTCCAGTTCGGGGTCTGCCTCGACGTGCGCCGCGATGGCGGCGTTGCCGTCGTGGACGGCGTCGTTCAGCTTGGCCAGCAGGTCGCCGCCGGGTTCGTCGTCGTCCAGGTGGGCCAGGGCGGCGATGACCAGCTGCGAGGCGACCTCGCCCGCGGCGTGGCCGCCCATGCCGTCCGCCAGCGCGAGGAGGCGGGCCCCGGCGTAGACGGAGTCCTCATTGTTGGCGCGGACCAGGCCGCGGTCGCTGCGCGCGGCATATCGAAGTACGAGTGTCACGGGCGCAGCTCAATTACCGTCTTGCCGATTCGAACCGGCGTTCCCATTGGAACCCTTACCGCCGTCGTCACTTTCGCCCTGTCCAGGTATGTACCGTTGGTCGATCCTAGGTCTTCGACGTACCACTCGGAGCCTCTCGGCGACAGCCGGGCGTGCCGTGTCGAGGCGTAGTCGTCGGTGAGCACCAGGGTGGAGTCGTCGGCCCGGCCGATCAGAACGGGCTGGCTGGTCAGGGTGATCCGGGTACCCGCCAGGGCCCCTTCGATCACCACCAGCTGGCGCGCGTACCGGCGTCGGTCCCGGTTGGGCAACAAGGTGCCCCGGAACGCCAGACCGCGCCGCACCATGACGGCTCCGGTGGGTGCGTAGATGTCGGTGCGCAGGACGCGCAGAACCGACCAGATGAAAAGCCAGAGCAACAGAAGGAAACCGACCCGCGTCAGTTGCAGAACTAACCCCTGCATCCGACGTCCTCTCCGTTGCCGCGTCGAGGCTGGGCCCGGTGCCCGGTAGCCGTCGGCATCGTCACGATACTTTGGCGGTCACCGGCCGGTGCGCACATCATCCGGCCGGTGACGGAAACCGGGCTCAGTGAACGCGGACCACGATCTCGGAGTGACCCACCCGGATGACGTCGCCATCGGCCAGCTGCCACTCCTGAACTGGGGCGTTGTTGACGGTCGTGCCGTTGGTCGAGTTCAGGTCCGAGAGCAGCGCGGTGTGGCCGTCCCAGCGGATCTCGAGGTGCCGGCGCGAGACACCGGTGTCGGGCAGACGGAACTGCGCGTCCTGGCCGCGGCCGATGACGTTGGCGCCTTCGCGCAGTTGGTAGGTGCGGCCGCTGCCGTCGTCGAGCTGGAGGGTGACGTTCGCGCCGGCGGCACCATAGCCACCGCCGTAGCCGCCCGGCTGGCCGTAATCGGGCTCGGCATAGCCGGCGCCTGCGCCCGCACCGGCTCCGTAGCCCTGGTCGCCGTAGCCAGCCGGGGCAGGAGCGTAACCCTGGTCAGCCGGAGCCTGGCCGTAACCCTGGTCGGGCTGGCCGTAGCCGCCCTGCTGCGGCTGGCCATAGTTCTGCTCGCCGTAGCCGCCCTGGCCGGAAGGCTGGCCATAGCCCGGCTGGCCGTAGTTCTGCTGGGGCTGGCCGGCCGGCTGTCCGTAGCCTTGGTCGGGCTGGCCGTAGCCGCCCTGCTGCGGCTGGCCGTACCCGCCGTGCTGTCCGTAGCCCTGGTCGGGCTGGCCGTAGCCGCCCTGCTGCGGCTGGCCGTAGCCACCCTGCTGGCCGCCGTAACCCTGGTCGGGCTGCTGGCCGTAGTTCTGCTGTCCGTAGCCCTGGTCGGGCTGGCCGTAACCCTGCTGCGGGCCGACCGGCGGCGGTCCGGGAGGACCACCCTGGGGGCCACCGAAGCCACCCTGGCCGTACCCGGACGGGCCGGCGCCGTAACCGGCCTGGTCACCCTGCTGCCCGTAGCCGCCCTGCGGGCCGTAACCGGGGCCGCCCTGGCCGGCCGGTTGTCCGTAGCCGCCGTGCGGTCCGTAACCCTGCGGGGGCTGGCCGTAACCCTGGTTCGGGTCCTGCGGGTACTGCTGACCGCGCTGCTCGTCGGGCTGCCGCCCGTAGTCGTACTCGTCGCCTGGCTGGCCCTGTCCCTGGCCGGGGCGGTGGGTCGGGTTGTCAGTCATCGTTGGTACTCCTGGTTCTGCGGTGTGCACGCGGTCACTGGGTGCCGGCCGCGGTGGCCCGGCGGTTGAGTCGGGGTTGACCGCGCCGTGGACGCGGAATTGGCCGGTATGAAGGCCAGGTGACGGCTCAAACCTGACGACCACCTCACCATACGTTTGCCATCCCCGCTCATGGACGAATCCCTCGAGGTGTTTGGCAAAAGCACTGGGTGTGAGGTCAGGATCGGCGTTCACCTTCTCGAAATCAGTGTTACTGAGCGTAATGACGTAATCGTTCGGTGCCAAAATACGGCCGCCACCGACATCATGGGCACCAGATTCTGCTTCTCGCTGTAATGCGGCCTCGACTTCGGGGGGCGCGATCGACCCCCCGAAGACGCGGGCAAAAGCGTCTCCGACCGTGGTCTCGAGCTTGCGCTCGATCCGGTCGACCAGACCCATGTCCCCCTGCCTCGCTTCTTCTCGATGGTCCCGATGTGATGTGCGCTATAACCGCGCACACCACTGTTACGCATGGTATCGGCCTGACCTTGTAATACGTGACCAACAGAATCGTGAGAATTCGAAAGCCGCTGGTCAAGAGGTGGCAAGCCGGCACGCGACCCCTCCGATCACGTCATTTCGCGCTGTCTGCGGGCCCACCTGGGCAGAAGTCCGGTGGTCAGCGGCGGATTTGGAGCCGGGGGTAGGGGTGGTGATACTCTCTCCCAGTTGTTTGGGGCGAGTGGCGGAATGGCAGACGCGCTGGCTTCAGGTGCCAGTGTCCTTCGGGACGTGGGGGTTCAAGTCCCCCTTCGCCCACTCAACAAAAGCCGCGAATCCGATCCGGATTCGCGGCTTTTGCATTGGTCGAACCCTTCTGCAGGCGGGTGGGCCCGGAATTCGTGCACCGCACCGGCGGATAGCCGGCTTTTCTGGGCAAGAGGGCGGCCTACTGGGCGATGCTGATCGATAGGATCGCGCCATGAAAGGTTCGGTTACCGTCCACATGAACGCCCGGGCCGATCAGGTCTGGAACCTGATTGCCGATATTCGCAACACCCCGAAATACTCGCCGGAAGTGTTCGAGTCTGAATGGCTGGGCGGTGCCACCGGACCCGAACTCGGCGCGCGATTCCGCGGCCACGTCAAGCGCAATGAGATCGGGCCGATCTATTGGACGACGTGTCGTGTCACGGCCTGCGAACCCGGTCGCGAGTTCGGCTTCGCGGTGCTTGCGGGCGATAAGGCGGTAAACAATTGGCACTACGCGCTTGCGCCCGCCGGTGATGGCACGGATGTCACCGAGTCGTTTTGGATGACGCCGGGCCTGCTCGACACTGTGTTCGGCGTTTTCGGTGGACAGTTGCGCACCCGGCGCAACATCCGGGACATGACGACCACGCTCAACCGGATCAAGGCTGAGATCGAGGCCGTCTGATACCGATGGTCTAGCGCCGTTGTGAGGCCTGTGCAAGCGGATGGGCCGGAATTCGTGCACAGCACTCACATTCGTGGGCCGCTACGTCAGCGGCCTCCGTCTCCGGTATGAGAACGGAGCCTCCTGCGGCACGATGCCCACCGCCGGTTCCGAGCCATAGGGTTCGGCGATGACTGCATTATCCTGCCGGCAGAGCCTGGCCGCGGTCGTCCTCGCACCGCGAAATCGTTTCCAGCGCAACGTAATCGACAATCCAGCCTGGGTGGACAGGTTCGTCGCAGTTCGCGTGCGGCGATCCGCCGATGCCGCACTAGCGCGCACCACGTATCGCGGACGTCCCGACTTGTTGTTCGAGGAAGCCGCCACCGAGCGCGAGATGTACCGGCTATAGCGCCCGCCGAATCTGTGATTTGTGCGAGGAAACGCGTGGGTCGAGCCGACGACTCTTCCTGGACCGCGGTCCCCGCAGCCACACTCGAGGCACGGCGCGGAAAGGAATCGGCATGAGGACAGAGATCGTCTACGAAATCCCGGCGCCCGTGTGGGTCGCGCCCGAGCCTGGTGTCGACTGGCGGACGGTCGTGGAGGCGACGGCGACGTCGTGGCACCGGCCGTCTGTACTGCGGTGGACTGCTGACGTCGATCATCGCGGGACGCACCACCGCTCCGAGCGATACGACATCTCCGAGCAGCCACGGCCGGGCCTGCCCAAGTATGTGCTGACCGGTTATGGACTGGATTACATGAGCGGCAGCGTGAACTTTCTGAAGTCGGTCGCGGATACGCACTACGACCGGATGACGCGCCGTCAGCGGTGGAGCGGCATGAATCCGCACGCCGCGCTCGGCGATCACTGTGAACCCCCGCTGTGGATGGGCGGTTCCGTGATCGGCGCGCAGTAGCCATAAGTGACCGCATGGTAATATCGGCGGAGTCCCGGTGAGAACACCGTGTGGGAGGAAGCCATGTCCATTCGTAATGCCGTGATGGATCTCGTCCAGCGCCGCACCCTGCTGCCCGAGCGACTCGATGCCGCGCTGGCCGGCCCGGGACGCGACGTCAGCGAACTGACCATCGTCGTGACCGGTGCCTCGGCAGGTATCGGGCGGCAGGCGGTCAGCCAGCTCAGCGCTCGCGGAGCCACCGTCATCGCTGTCGCCCGCCGCGAGGACGAACTGCGGACGCTCGCCGCCGAAACCGGATGTTCTTGGCGCACTTGCGATCTCGCTGACCAGGACGCCACCGCACGGCTGCTGACGGACCTCGCCGCTGAACGCGTGGATGTGCTGGTGAACAACGCCGGCCACTCGATCCGCCGCAGCATCGCCGACGCCACCGACCGGCTGCACGACTATCAGCGCACGATGGCGCTCAACTACCTCGCAGCCGTCCAGCTGAGCCTGGGCCTGCTGCCGGGCATGATCGAGCGGGGCCGCGGGCAGGTCATCAACGTCTGCACCTGGGGCCTGCACGCCAACACATTCCCGCGCTTCTCCGCATACGCCGCCTCCAAGAGCGCGCTGGCGATCTTCGGCCGCAGCCTCAACGCTGAGCGACCGCACCCCGGTATCAGCGCCACCAACGTCTACTTCCCATTGGTGCGCACCGAAATGATCGCGCCCACAGCCGAATACGCCGATGCCGCGGCATTGTCGGCAGAAGAAGCGGGACGCTGGATCGTGCGCGCGGCCACCCATCAGCCGGTGGAGGTCAGTCCCGCGGTGCTACGGGCGGTGCTGCCGACCATCGACCTCATCTCCCCCGCCACGGCGGACCGGGCTCTCGCGGCTCTCACCTAGTCGCCGTTCGCACGTCAGACAAGGACTCCATGAAGACGCACCCGATCTCCCGAGCGCTGTCCCGTGCCGCCATCGACGGACTGCTCCCCCTGATCGACAGCCGTCTGCCCGCGTCCCGCCGGCCGTTCGGCGCCCCCGAGATCCTCAAGCCCCACGATCTTTCGCGAGCCTGGGGCGTAACGCATTTCGGCGTGTTCGTGCCGGACCTGCCCGACCCGTACCGCTACGTCAACACCATGACACTGCTGGGTGCGTCAGGTGCTGAGCTGTTCGATCTCGACCACCTGGCGGCGCCCGATGCGCGCGATACCGCCACGGTCTTCTCGTCGACAGCGCACGCGGACCAGCGCTTCTATCGGGCGTACGACATGCGCGCCGACTGTACGTTCGCCCCGGACGGTCACCAGTTGCGCTGGGCCGAGAACCTGGACATCAATGTGGCGCTGCCGCACGTCGTCGTCCGCGGCCGCTACCCGCAGTTCGATGTCGACCTGAAACTTGAAGTCACGAAACAGGTTTCGTACTTCGTTAAGTCGCCCATCTACGACCATCTGAGCCTGCTCGCGCCCTACAGCGGCACCGTCGACGGGGTGGCAGTCAGTGGGTTGGGCACCTTCGAGTACGCGAGAATCCGGACGCACCAAGCACTTACGCGTCGGCCGATACCCGCCCGACTCAAACTGCCACTGGACTTCTTCACTTACCAGATCATCAACCTCGACGATCGCACCCAGGTATTGCTGACCGACGTCCGCGCCCGTGGCCGCACCGCGTGCAAACTGGCCCACGTCCGGGTCCTCGGCGGAGAGACCGAGGTGTACACGAACGTCCACTTCGCGGTCACCGAATACGGTGAGCCCCTCGTCGACGATAGGGGAAACGCCATGCGAAGGCCCCGCAAGTTCAAGTGGTCGGTGCGTGATGGCGACCGCGAAATTCTGGCTCTGATAGGCACCGTCGACGCGCCGTGGCGCCATGGCCACGGACCGGGATACGTCGCCGCGTACTCCTATACCGGTACCTGGGGTACCGGATCGGTCTCGGGCAGTGCGTATCTCGAGTGGATCGACGTTCAGCCGCACTGATTCGGCCCGTTCGTCCCGGGCAACGGCCAACCCTGGGCAGAGGTGCCCGCCGCCTGATTAGGCTGTCCCGATGACCACGCGTCCCGTCAGCGGCAGAACCGGCACCAAAGGAGTGCCGCGCGGTGAGCGCGAGCAGCTGATCGTCGAGGCCGCGATCGCCGAATTCAGCCGCGCGACATACGCGGGCGCGTCCCTGGCCGCCATCGCTGCGCAGGCCGACGTCTCCAAGACTCTGATCATCAGCTACTTCGGGTCCAAAGAGGCGGTGTACGCCGCCTGCGTCACCAAGATCGGAACCGAGATCGAGCAGGCCGTCGCCGACGCGCTCAAGTCCCCCGACCACCTGGCAGGGGCCGGCGCCGCAGCCGGCGAACCGGTGCTGGCCGCGATCTTCACGACGTTCGAGGGGCACCCTGGTGACTGGCACGTGCTGTTCGACCGGTCGGTCCCCAACGGCCCGGCACGGGATGCGGCGCGCGAGCAGCGGACGATCCTGCGCCAGCAGGCGTTCGCGGGAGTGTCCCGATCCCTCGGCGGTGTCGGCCTGACGGATCCCGTCGACCTGGTGGCGGCCACCGGCGTCTGGGAACACATGGTATCGGCGCTGATGCTGTTCTGGCGCAATCATCCCGAGGAGTCCGCCGCGGCGATGGTGGCCCGGGCCCACCGGGTCCTGGCGGCCATGGCCGGACAGAAACTCGAAAGCCCTCACTTCCGCTGACTGGCGGCGTACTCCTCGGGGCGGTTCTTCTTCATCCACGCACGCACGGGCCAGAACAGCGGCCACAGCACGGTATAGATCACGCCGTATCCGATGTAGTAGATGGCCCCACACAACGGTGCCGCGAACAGCCAGCCCGGGTAGATCAGCAGTAGGCAGAACTGCAAAAACTGTTTGACGCCAACGGGATAACCGTCGGCCATCGAGAAGAACTCCTTCGGGTGCATCGAGTTCAGCAGGGCACGCCAGGCGGGCGCCTTGTCTTCCTCCGGCGCCTCGGCCGCGGTGACGGCGGTCTGTTCGGGTTGGGTCATGAAGGGGCTCCTTGATGAGGGATATCAGAGGGTCAGGCAGGGCTTGGCGCCGTCGTACACACCGCGGCGGTAGGCGTCGACGCGTTCGGCCCCTTGGCCGTGGTGTTCGACGTCCCCGCCGTCGGTGCGGTAGAGCAGCAGGGCGGCGACGGCCTTGTCCAAGTCGCCTGGCGACAGGCTGTATCTGCTGTTGGGGCGGTTGTGCAGCAGGATGCTGGCAGCCCAGGAACCGGCCAAACAGTCTGCGCGCAGCGACGTCTGCTTACTGTCCTGCGGCTGACCCATCCGCATCAGCGCCGCCAGCCCGTACTGCGTTGCGATGAGCGTCGCTACCGAGAAATCGCCGCCGCTGTCGTAGATGTCGGGCATCGTCTTGACGTTGTCGAAGCCGACGTAGTCGTCGTCCACGCAGTAGTACAGCACCGAGCCCTTCATCGACTTGCCGCCGCAGTCGGGCGCCTTGTCAGGGTTGATCTTGCGTGGCGCCTTCAGCGGAGTCCAGTCGTACTTGCCGTCGGTCAGCTCGGGGATCAGCTGCGTGAAGTAGTCCTCGAGATCCTCTGGGACACCCTCGATTATCGCGTCATACGGGGCATCGCCGCCTGCCGCCTGATCGGCGGCATTGTTGAACGGCAGCTCGACCACCACCGGGTCGCCGTTGCGGTAGTCCGCGCAGACCTTCGGACCCTTGTCGAACCCGGTGCGGAACGAGTTCACCCGGTCGAACCCACTGCCGTGCGCACTCAGATCGTGTTTGGCGGTACCCGGCTCGTCGCGCAGGAACAGGAAACCGGCGAGGGCGTTGTCCAGATCGTCGGCACTGGGGTTGTAGGTGTCTTTGGCGTGGGCAGCCCACGCCCCGGCGAAGCAGTCGGCCTGGATCTCCTTGGTGACGGTCTCGCCCTGGAAGTTCGCGCGGGCCTGGATCGCATGGCCCCACTCGTGGGCCAGCACAACTGGAATGACGAAGTCGCCGAATTTCTTTCGCAGGTCGGGCAGCAGCCCGGTGGCGTCCCAGGCCACGTCGTCGCCCTTGGAGCAGTAGAACGCATTGCCGGCGACGTCCGCCGGTGAGTCCGCGCACGGCGGCACCGGTCCCTTCTTCGGGTCCACGCCGTAGAAGCCGCCCTCGACCGGTGTGTAGTCCTTCTTGTACAGCTTGGGAAACTCGCTCTGCCAGTAGGTTTGAATTTCGCCGATGGCTTGGGCGACGAGCTTGTTCACGGGATCCGAAGTGTCGCCTTGGATCTCGACGGGCGGGGCCAGCGGCTTCGTCGACGACGACGGCCCGGCCTGTGGTTTCAGCTGCTTCTCACCGCAGCCGGCGACGGCCAGGGTGCAGGCCGCCAGTAGCGCAGATGCCCGCCAGAGGGCTCGGTGCATTCCCATCGGTTACGACGTCGGCTTGTCGTCGACCTTGAACCCGTAGTTCACGTCGGAGCCGTCGACCTTGTTGACGGTGACCGTGACGCCGTACGTCTGGCCGCTGTCTTTGAGCTCGCAACGCAGCGTGGCGCCAGGTGTGCCTTTCAGGTTGTCCGGGCAGGTCAATGATTCGGGCTTGGTGCCGAACTGCTGACCCAGCTCCTCGCTGATCTGGTTGGCGACCTGCGCCTTGTCGATGGTCTGGATCATGTCGAACTTGACGTTCTCACCTTCGATGCTGGTGACCGTGACGTTGACTGTGCTGGTCTTGTCGCCGACCTTCATGGTGCAGTTGATCTCGGCGCCCTTCTGGCCCGCGAGATTCTCGGGGCAGGTCACCGAATCCGCCTTCTTGCCGTCGGCCCCGGTCATCTTGGTGATGATCTGGCTCTCGACGTCTTTCTTGCTCACCGACGGTGTCCCGCTGGAGCAGGCCGCGGCGCCGAACACGGCAACCGTGATCGCGGATGCCAGAACGAGCCTCTGACACGTCGTGTTGGTCATGTCGCCAACCCCTTCCGAGTTCGGGCGCCAGCCACCGGCGCCGCACTTATCAAGCGGACGGCAAAAGTTAGCGCCGCGATATTGGAATCCGGTTGGAATTCGGTGTAGGTCCGGCTGGTGACCGCCGCCGTTCCAACCGCTTGCGTCGCGGGGTTCAACGGAATTCCAATCGGGCGTCCATATCGTGACGCCGAGGACGTGACCGACGTCCGTCGTCTACCCCTGAGGAGTCACGATGCAGATGTCGCATCGGCCTGTCATCGCCGTCGCCGCCGCGGTCTGCCTGAGCATCACGCTGGGCGCTTGCGGAGGCGGCGACAAGAACAAGAGCTCGAGCAGCTCCAGTTCCAGCTCGTCGAGTTCGAGCAGCAGCTCGAGCGCGACGTCGTCGGCGAAGGCGGCGCCGAAGCTGAAGCCGCGCAAGGCCGAGGAATCCGGCGCCAACCCGACGATCGCCGACTACATCAAGGAAGAGAAGATTCAGGAGACGTCGATCCATCCCGGGGATCCGGGTGCTCCCGCGGTGGACATCGACCGCCCGACCGGTTGGGACAGCGCCGGCGAGGACACGCCTGACTACGCGTACGGCGCGCTGGTCTACACCGGGGCCGGCGCGCAGAGCACGGACTACACGGCGAACATCGTCGCGTTGGTTTCGCGTCTCGATGGTCCGGCGGATCCGGACAAGCTGCTCAAGCTCGCCGGCGGCGAGGTGAAGAACCTCCCCGGTTTCGAGTCTGTCGGTGAGGAACCGGGTACCTCGGCCGGCTTCCCGGCGTTCCGGATCGCCGGCACGTACAACCTGAAGGGTGGCGGCAAGGCGGCGTTCGGGCAGGAGACGGTGGTCTTCAAGGGGCCTGACGGCCTGTACGTGCTGCAGATCAACGCGACCAGCGACGAGAGCCAGGGCCATGAGCTGTTCGAGGCGCTGGACGCGGTGGACAAATCGTTGAAGATCACCTTCTGACGAAATGGCAACGGCGCCACCCCGAAGTAAGGCGTACTTGCTCAAGAGCCGAACCAACACCTGGTGGGTGAACGTCGAACTGGAGTTGACGGACACCCAGGTGCGGTGCCTTGCGTCTGAGTATTCGAAGTGGGTCGATGACCAGTTGGGCCTGACCGACTACAAGGCGAAGCTGTCGGCGGGCGAGGAGGTGGTGATCTTTGACTTTCCTCGGGACGCGGTGACGGTCACCTGGTTACGCCAGTTGTACCGGGGCGGCTGTGAGGTCAGCCGGGGGAACTCTCGCAAATGGGTTGTCTCCCTGGTGTATCCGTCCGGGTTCGGCAGTGTGCTGGACCTCATGACGGACCGGGCGATCTGGCGTCAGTGGCGAGAGGAGCTACCAGACCGGACCGCGAAGGCCTGATCTCACACGGGCTCTACCGACTGGGCCGCCAGCCGCTGCGCGATGCCACGGGCGAAGGCTTGTTCGCCCGTGGCATCCGCCAGGCGGCTCGCCCGGTGCACCAATGCGTGGGCGCTGTCGGGCCGGCCCTGGCGCAATTCGATGTCGGAGAGCAGGCAGAGGAACAGCGTGTTCATGACGGTGGTCCCGTCACAGGTGTATTCGTCGAATGCCTGGAAGGCGACGGCAGCGTCCCCGTCGCCGTCCCCGTCGCCGGAGCCGATGACCTGCGCCCAGACCCGGACGATGCGAGCGCACGCCGCCCATTGCGGGCTGCCCGCAGCGGTGAACTCGACGTCGACCTGATCGGCCAGTTCGGCGATGCCATCGGTGACACCGAGGACCGCCGCACATTCGACGTACGTCAGCCGCGCGGCCAGAATGTTAAACACGTCGCCGCGGCTCTGTGCGAGATGCAGTGCGCGGCGGTGGTATTCGTGCATTGCGTCCAGATCGCCGCGGACCGCCTCGGCGATCGCCATCCAGCAGTAGACGCGGGGATGGAAGAAGTGCAGCGGATCGGTGACCGTCTCGGGCGGCGGGAAGTTGTCCATCATGTGCAGCCCGGTGCCGATCAGCATGTCGGTATTGCCCCGCAGGGTGTACAGCAGGATGTGCACGAAGTCGTTGACGAGACCGATCACCGGATCACCGGACTTGTCGTACTGGTCTTGCAGACCGATGGCGATGATCTCGACCTCGTCGATGCGGCCGTGCGCGCACAGCAGCATGGACTGCAGCGCGATGGCGCCATAGAAGTTGCGGCCCTTGACTTCCTGGCCGATCTCGAAAGCCCGCTGGACGGCCGCCGCGGCGGATTCGCTGGCCTGTCCCTCGAGGATGTTCTTCGCGCCGGCGAGGTGCAGCCACAGGGTGGCCTGCCGGTCCAGGTGTTCGGGTTTGGCCGGCAGCCGGTCACCGATCTGCAAGGCATGCTCGGCCAGCCCGGCGACGTCGTGGTACGCGGACCGGTTCAGGGCCCGCTGGATGGCGACCTCGAGAATGCCGAGGGCCACATCGGGATTCAGTTCGGCTCCGGCCCGCCAGGCGTGGTCTGCCGTCGCGATGACGTGTTCGTACGCGGCCGTCGGCAGCGTGGCCGTCCGGGTGGTGGCGATCGCGGCGTGCACGCTGGTGCGGTCGGTGGTCGCGAGCTGTGCGATGAGTGCGTCGCGCACCAGTCCGTGGCTGAACCGGTAAGCGCCCGGGCGCGTGGGCAGTTCGTCGAGCAGGCCGGTCTGATAAGCCGGGCGCAACCGGCTCTGCACCGTCGAGACCGACAGGTCGACGATGTCCGCCAGGTCGGCGACGTTGAATTCGGGCCCGACGACGGCGGCCGCGCAGAGCACCCGACGGCACGGCCGGTCCAATACGCCGAGACGCCGGCCGACGATGCCGACCACCGCGTCCGACAGCGCGGGATGGCCGCGTTGCGGGGCGCCGTCGGTATCCAGCGCCCGCGCGAGTTCCTTGATGTAGAACGGGTTTCCGCCGGCCTGCTCCCAGACCTGTGCAGAGACGGCCGGGGGGATGGTGCCGTCGGCCACCGCGTCGACGAGGTGTGCGGCGGCCGCGCAGTCGATGCCGTCCAGGTGCAGCGTGACGGTGTCGTTCGACCGGACGATGCGTTCGAAGGACGACCGGTTCATGGGTCGGTCGGCGCCGAAGAACGTCCAGTTGCCGATGACCTGGATGGGGATGCGCGGGAATTCTTCAGCGAGTAGGACGAGCGTGTTGATCGACGCGGGGTCCGCCCGCTGCAGATCGTCGATGACGAGCACCATCGGGGCGATGTTCGACAGCTCGCGCAGCGCCGACACGATTCGCTCGACCAAGGCGAATCCCGTTGGTGCGAACCGGCTGCCGGCGTTGAGGTCGTCGTCACCGTGCCATTCGGGCACCAGGGCGTTGACCACGCCGGGGGCCTCCCGCAGCACGGCCTTGCGGGCGGCGGTGCCGAGCTCGCCGCCCAGTTGGCGCAGCAACTGGATCCAGGTCCACAGCAGCGGCAGCTTCACCCCGCTCGGGTGGCCGGCCCAGGCCACTGCGATACCCGCTGCGCGGGCGCGGTCGACGGCGGCCTGCGCCAAGGTCGTCTTACCGATGCCACTGTCGCCGGTCACGAGCGTCACCCCGCCCGCGCCGCCCGCGGCTCGGCGCACCGCGGCGGTGACGGTACCCAGCTCGGTGTCCCGGCCGACGAACGGCGGCGGTGCCGCCGGATCGGGATCGGGGTTCAGTACGTGCGGTGCCGGTGCGACGCGCAGTTCCGCGGCCCCGTCGCGAATCTTCTCGAAGAGGGTCTGCAGGCCTTCGCCGGGCCGGGTGCCGACCTCGCGGTCGAGGGTCGTGCAGGCCCGTTCGAAGGCCTGGATGGCGTCGGCGGTGCGGTTGGACCGGTGCAGCGCCAGCATCAGATGGCCCCACAACCGTTCCTGCAGTGGATGTTCCGCCAGGGCCGCCTCGACCTCGGGAACCAATTCGCCGCCGCCGCCCAGTTGCAGTGCGGCATCGAAACGGGCCTCGATGGCAGTGGTCCGCAGGGCCGCGAAGCGGATGGCCTCGGGTGCGGCGAACTCGTGATAAGCGAACTCGCCGAACGGATCTCCGTGCCAGAGCGCCAGCGCCTCGGTCAGCATCTCGACGGCGGCCCCGGCCGCATGCCGGATCAACGCGGTCCGGCCTTTCGAGACAAGGCTCTCGAAACTGAGCAGGTCGATGGAGTCGTCGGCGAGCAGGTTCAGCTGGTAGCCGTGGGGATGGGAGGAGAGCCGTTGGCTCGGACTGTCGGCCCGGCGGGTCTCGGCGGTCTGGTCGGGCCCCAGTTCGGCGCCGGGGTCGAGGACGCGACGGAGGTTGGCGACATAGGAGCGCACCGAGGCCAGTGCCTTCGGCGGCGGTTCGTCGCCCCAGACGGCGTCGATCAGGCGGTCGATGCTGACCACCGTGCCGTGATTGGCCAGTAGCACAGCCAGTACGCACCGCTGCTTCGGTCCGCCGAGCGCCGCCGGCGTGCCATCGACCCGGGCGGCTACTGCACCCGAGAGGTAGTACTGGACCATTTCCCCCGATTCACAGCAAATTCGGAACTGGGGAGACGATACATCCGCGCGTGACCTGCGGCATCCCAGATGAGCCTGGCAATCTGCTGGTGGGCCGGTCAGTTCAGAGGATTTCCGGTCCGCGCTTGCGGCCCGCCCGGCTCACGATCCCGAAGCCGGTGCCCACCAGCAGGAACGGGGCGCCGATGATGCCGAGCAGCGTCGGCAGGAACCACACCTGCCAATAGGTGTTGATCGTGGCGTCATGCGGGTTGTCGGGGCGGTACCGGACGTCGACATGCTCGCCGAGCTTGGCCGGTGGCGGATTGCTACTGATGGAGCTGAGGAAGCGGACGGGGGTACCTGCGGAGGTGGCGAATTCGACGCGCGCCCGGTACCGCGGGCTGCTGCCGCCGCCGCTGGGTACCAGCTCGACGACGGTGCCGTCGGCGTGACTGTCGGACGAATTCGATTGGGCGACAAACGCTGCACAGATGCCGGCCGCGACCGCCAACGACAGCCCGACCGCCAGGAAGGCTTTCGCCAGGACCGGTGCGGCGGACTTCTTGGGTACGTCGGCGCCGAGTTCTGTGGCGATGGTTGCCGCCGGGTCGGCAGACATGGTCCGGGTGCGGCGCTTGCGCAGTAGCGCAACAAGAATGGCGATATCCACGATCACGATGACGGCGATCAGCACCACGATGTACTCGACGCGCATGGCCCCTCCGGAAATGTCGGCACGGAGAGGGTAGGACGGCGCGATTGGAATCCGCTTGGCGCCGCACCGCCCGAATACGCCTGTGAGGGTTGTGTACGCGTATCTCGGGTTCCGCGTGCACAACCCTCACAGGGATGCGGGGACAGGACGGGCTGGGCCGGCCTAGGCTTCCGTCTGCCCCAAGGTCACCGCCGCGGTGTGCTCTGCTCCGGAGGGGTCGGCGTAGGTGACGGTGACGCTGTCACCGGGCGCCTTGGACCGGATCGCCGCGACAAGCGCCTCAGGACTGTCGATCGGCTGATTGTCGACCTTGGTGATCACGGCACCCTTGTCCAGGCCGGCCGCGGCGGCGGGACCGTCGGCGACGACCCCGGCCACTGCCGCGCCCGGAGCACTGTTGTTGGCGGCCAGCTTGACGCCCAGCGAGGCGTGCTGGACGGTGCCGGTCGAAATCAGTTGGTCGGCAATGCGCTTGGCCTGATCGACCGGGATGGCGAAGCCGAGGCCGATCGAACCGGGCTGGGAGCCACCGGAGTCCGGGCCGCCACCGAGGGATGCGATCGCCGAGTTCACGCCGATCAGGTTGCCGTTCATGTCGACGAGCGCACCACCGGAGTTGCCGGGGTTGATCGCGGCGTCGGTCTGGATGGCGCTCATCACGGACTGCTGTCCGGTCTGCTCGTCACCGGTGCTCACCGGACGGTTCAGCGAGCTGATGATCCCGGTGGTCACGGTGCCCTGCAAGCCCAGCGGCGAGCCGATGGCTACGACGTTCTGGCCGACGCGCAGGTCCTTCGAGGATCCGATGCTGATCGGGGTCAGGTCGGATACGCCTTGGGCCTTGACCACCGCGATGTCGTCGGCCGGATCGGCGCCCACCACGGTGAAGGGCACCGTGCGGCCGTCGGACAGCGTGACGGTGGCCTTGGTCTGACCGCCGCCCGTCATACCGCGGGGCAGGCCGCCACTGGGGCTCAGGCTGCGGGGCAGCGAATCCTGTTCCGCGGCAGCCTGGTTGGCCTCGGCCACCACGTGGTTGTTGGTCAGGATCAGACCGTCCGCGGTGAGGACGATGCCCGACCCCTCGCCGCCCTGCTGGCCGGTCTGGACCTGCAGTTTCACGACGCTCGGCAGCACCTTGGCCGACACCGCCTCGACGGAACCGGCCGGGGCTGCCGGGGCCGGCGCGGACGCCGCGGGCACCGTGCGGTTCTGAACTCCGGCGGCGAGCGGAACCTGCGCCGTCGGCGTCATGCTGCCGTAGTGATCGACCGCGGCCATGGTGCCGGCCGCGCCTGC